>Ga0255058_10000324_pt1 | contig 28617 bp, 27 predicted proteins | sample Cases_109_9_MG_FD_188637 | JGI IMG/M metagenome (GOLD analysis project Ga0255058, IMG submission 188637) | Seawater microbial communities from Amundsen Gulf, Northwest Territories, Canada - Cases_109_9 | ecosystem: Environmental > Aquatic > Marine > Gulf | place: Canada: Northwest Territories... | reverse complement strand
ACCGATCCCTCCGAGTCAGATAACACCTGTTGCACGCGTCGGAACAGAACATCGATTGCGGAAAATCCGTGGGCACTCGGCAGCCACTCGTTATAGATGGTCTCATGACAGCCCGAAGCCCCGCAGCCGGCAGATCCGGTCATCGATTCCGGATTGATCGCCCCGGAGTTCTTGATGCCTGTTTCCACGACGCCAACTAACTCCTGCAACTGCTGTTGTTGGGCGTCGGTCACCTCGACTGACGCTATCGCTGCGCGCAGCGCCGTCACCGGACCACCATCGGCAGCCGACCAGCTCGCCAGTTCCGCTTGCAGCGCAGCAAACTCCGCGTCATCCAAAACCTGCCGCAATGATTCGTTCAACTGCGTCTGCCACGGCGGCTTCGAAATACTGGCCTGACTCGGCCAGAACGGTCTGTCCTCATCGAACTGCCAGCTATAGTCATCGGCAAACGCCTGGAATGCCGGCAGCGGTTTCTCCGACTCTGCCAGCACATAGGTGATGGCAAACAAAACCACAATGGCGGAAAAACCGGTGGCCGCAAATTTACGGCGTGCCGGCCGCCGCGCGGTGGAGTGCGTATTTCGAGACCGCAGGAAAACCGGCACCAGGTGAACAAAGACCACAAACCCGAGCAGCAGACCGCTTACCAGGTGGGCCATCCGAATACTCGGCACCACCCAGGTACCGAAGGCTGCCTGTAAGGTCGTGACCAGCCCGGTCAGGATGCAAACCAGCAGCAGCGCTGTTGCAATAAGGGCAACCCGTTGCACCACAGGTAGAATATCGACGTTGCGGCGACGCCAGTGCAGGTAAAGCACAAAGCAAATTGGCAGACAGGACACGATGCCGACGAGGCTGTGAATAATAACGGAGTACTGTGCATATGCTCCAAACGGCAGCAGCAGTATGGAAAGGCCGGACAGGAATCCATAGATCAATATCGATGTCGTCATCCAGGTCAGGAAGGTACGCCAGTCGACGATGATCTCATCGTCGACGTTTGCTTGGTTTGTATGGTTATTTGGCATCATGTCCGTGTTCCGAGTTCACCGTGATCGGCGCGCGCATCAGTTGGTTACGCCGATCAGGCGGACTGCAATTTCACAATTTTTCAGCGCTTCACGCATCGAGGTCAGTGCAGCTTGCCAGTCTCCGTTACCGGCCAGCTCCGCTGCCGAGTCGTTTAGTCTTGCGGCATCCTGAAGCGCAACGTCATAGGTCTGCCGACTGCTCACTGCCAGTTGCCGACCGTCAGTAAGCTGTCGCAACAACATGAGATAGGCGCGGTATTGTTCGCTGAGATACGCGTATTCGTCCTCTGGCTTGCCGATCGCCCGTTCGTTGTAAGCGGCCTGCTGCTCGCGTATGACAACCAATCGCCGCTCCAGTCGGTCGCCGACCGGCTCGAGCAGCATGACTGCCTCACCGTACTGACCGTTCACCGCCATTACTTCGGCGCGATCCAACTGCCGCCGAATGCCGGCGAGGCCAGCCGCCCCAATGCCCTGCGATTCGACCGGTTCGGCTTCCAGCATTTGCAGATAACTGGTCGTGCGACTGTGCAGTGCTTTGTATTCCTGCTCGCCAACGGCAACCTGGTTCTGCACGAGCCATAAAGCCTGGGACGCCCGGTTCAGTCCCATTGCAGCTAATTCGGCTGCCGTCCCGGCACACCCTGCTTCCAGGTTCTGTCTGGCCAGGGTGGCCGCCTCGCGCGCCGCCTCGATTGAGGCTATTGCGTCAGCCTGGCCACTTTCGAGGACTCGGCGCACCGACCCGTTACCTCCCACGAGTCGTTCCAGAAGCAAGACCTTTTGTTCCGCTTGCTGCGCGGTTCGGTCGGTGCCAGCGTCACAGTCGGCGGAAACAGCAGGCACCGACTGCAGGATGCAGATCGACAGCAGAGCGACAGATCGAGCCAGGCCGGCGCGACTTTTTTTCATGGCTCTTGCCTCACATACTTGAATTCCCGTTGCCAATTTGCGGGTTCTGATTTGCACCCCAGTACGATATTCAGTGGCAGCATCGGAGGTGAGTTGAACACTGAATCAGTGTCATTTCCTGACCACCGTTCAAAACTGATGGGCTAACCGAATGACCAGCCTCTCCTAACTGCTGTGCAACAATGAGTATGTCATAAAATCTGGCCGACAAGACCTGCCTGCGGCGAATACCTATTTTTTGGCATAAATCTTTGTAATTTCCAAGCCTTAACTCGCCCGTCCGGTTGTTACGCCGGTATGGAATTATTTGGGTATGCGTTGTGGCCGGAACTATAAGGTTGCCCGCAAGATAGGAGCACCCATCAAGCGAATAGAGCAACGACTATTCCTAACAACGTGGGGTGCGCCCAGTGACTTTGAAGACATTTCCGAATTGGCGGACTGTGTGGCCCAGACGGAACCTGCTTTGTTCGCTCACAACGGCTCGACTTATCTCGCAACATCCTGCCTGGTCGCAGACGCCAACGGCCGGCGGGCAGATCAGAAGCGGCTCCTGAGCCGCCAGTCGCGGGCGATTGCCCCGCTCCAACTAGTCCGTGCCAATAGATCCACCTGTTGGAGCGGCTCCTGAGCCGCCATTCGCGGGCGAGCGCCCGCTCCGACTGGTCCGTCCCGTCAGGCCGAGCTGCAGTCTGCGCTGCGCGGGCTGAAGGCTACAATATATCCCAGGGATATTCTTCTTTGGCAGAGATGAACGAGGCAAGCGATTTTGCCGATTCGTCTTCGTTGCGCAGCATCGCACGGAGGTTACGGTTCATGCGCCGCTTGGCCTGCTGACTGAACATGTGTGCGATGGACAATGCCTGTTGATACTGCTCGCTATCATCTGAATCCATGCAACTGACCCGCGACAGGACCGACAGACCGACGAACAAATCGATGCCGACATTTGCCGCTCTCTCGAGTGCAAACTGCTTTTCAACAATATTCTTGCCGTGACGGCGCAGAAGCACATCCGTCATGCGTGCCAGCTCGAGCGTATACTTTTCGAAGATCAATGCATCGTCGCGCAATTCCTCCGGGGCTGAAGCAACTATCCGTTCCTGACCGACGGTGGTCAGATTGCCAATCCTGCGCCCTGCGTAGTCGGCCAGCAACCCGAATCCCTTGATCGGATTATTGAAGATATCGTCTGCCGCCAACTTGAGATCCTCAAGCAAGGTGCCGGCATCTCTCATGCCGGACAACGCGATAAAGAGGCGCAAGATTTCGCTGGTTCCCTCGAAAATAGTAAGAATGCGCGAGTCGCGCATGAATCGCTCGTACGGGAACTCTGTCATATAACCGTTGCCGGCTGCTATCTGCAAAGCCTCGTTGGCGACCCGGAACATCGCCTCGCTTGCAAATACCTTGCTCATTGCAGCTTCGGTCGAATAGTCCGTGTGACCGGAATCGATGTAGTGCGCCACCATCCAAACGGCGCTTTCCGCTGCAAAGCAATCAACCGTCATTGCAGCGATCTTTTTTCTGATAAGACCGAATTCGGCAATGCTGCGTCCGAACTGTTTGCGCTCATTTGCCTGCTTTGCAGCCAGCGTAATGCAGGTTTTCATACCACCCACAGCAGCACCACCCAGTCCGGTGCGGCCGTTGTTCAGTATGGCCATCGCAATCTTGAAGCCTTTGCCTTGTTCGCCGAGCAGATTGCCGGGCGGGATTCGCACGTCGCTGAAGCTCACGGTTGTCGTTGACGAAGCCCGGATACCCAGCTTGTCTTCCTTTTTTCCCGCACTCACACCCGACCAGCCGCGTTCCACGATGAATGCGGACATCTTGCCACCGCCTTCGGTCCGCGCGAAGACCGTGTAAAAATCGGCGATGCCGCCATTCGTGATCCAGATTTTTTCGCCATTCAAGGTCCAGCTGCCATCCGCATTAGCTGCGGCTGTAGTCTTGACAGACGCCGCGTCAGATCCGGATGCGGGCTCAGTCAGACAGAATGCGGCTATCTGTTCGCCAGTCGCCAAAGCTGGCAGGTATCGGTTCTTCTGCTCTTCGGTGCCGAACAACAGCAGGCCTTTCATACCGATCGAGCTGTGCGCACCGATGGTCAGAGACGCGGAACTGTCGTAACGGCTGCTTTGCTGCAAGACCCGGGCGTAGCCCGCATTGGACAGACCGATGCCGCCGTATTCCTCCGGGATAATCAGACCGAAGAGTCCCAGCTCACGCAGACCGTTGATGAACTCCTCGGGGTGCTCGCCGCTCTTGTCCCATGCGCCAAACAGTTCCCGATTGTCATCGAGGAAACGATCTACCGAGTCGACGATCATGCCCAGCAACTCGGCCTGCCCGGCGTCAATGCGAGGATAGGGCCAAAAAGCGGACTTCAGAATCTCGCCACGGTAAAAAGCTTTCGCGGGGCTCGATTCAAGATCTGCCATCGTCTCGGGTGGATTATCGAATTCGGATTGCGTCATGGGTTCTGTAATCATATCGCCGCCTCTCGGGATATGCACTGCTTAAGGAAGACCTGGTAACAAACGGCTGGCAGATTGTCGAGCTGGTTCACCGACGAGCGCCTTGAAAGCCTGAGCTTTCAAAAATGGGGTAAGAATAACGCTCGCCGGTGAAATCGGTGAGTCCAGCCAAAATACAGTTGCACCCCAGGCGAAAAAGGTTACAAAAAACGGGTCACTCATTGTGCAGGCAAGTTCAGCAGCTCCGCGACCCCGTTCAGTGCGATCAGATCGAGCAATCGGCCGGCGGGATTCTGGTATCTCAGCACTTTGTCGTGTGCAACGGACCAGGTAGACCACTCGACCAGCAGCGCCAGCCCTGCCGTATTCGCACAGTCGGCCTGTTGCAGATCGATGCTGATGCTGTCAAAACCACCCATCAGCTTCCGGCCTGCCACCAGGACCCGGCCGACACTCGACAAATCGAGCCGGCCGCGAAGTTTGAAGCGTCCGTTTCCCAAATTGGTCAATGCAGCTTCCATCACCCCGTTATTGCTTATCCGGCGAATTGAGCATGTACTTGCCGATCAGATTCTCAAGCCGAATGGCCGATTGAGTAAGCTCTATCTCGTCCCGATCCTTCAAAACCGCCTCATCGATGCCGGGATTGAGCTCGATATATTTACCTCCAAGCAAGCCCGTCGTCGCAATGCTGGCATCCGTGTCAACTGGCAAGTTGTCGAAATTCGAATCAATCTGCATTTCGACAACCGCCCGATACAGGGAAGGATCCACTGCAATCTTCGAAACCCGCCCGATTGTCACACCGGCAAGAGCGACAGGCGCCCTGACTTTCAGGTTGCCGATATGATCGAACCTCGCTTGCACGATGTAGCTTCCGCCTGTGCTTATCCCGTTCATGCCCAGGGTCTGTGTAATCAGGAACAGAACGGAGCCAAGGCCCAGCAGAATAAACAGACCAACACCAATATTAGTAGCGCTATCGGATTGCATCGTGAATCAAACCTCGGGTAAGGTCAGGCCGGTAATAACGAAGTCAAGCAACAGAATCCACACAGACGTGATGACGACGGTCCGTGTAGCAGCCCTGCTGACGCCCGCCGCCGTCGGGGCCGCGTAGAACCCTTCAAAAACACCCATCAGGCTGACCGAGACTCCGAACACAATACTTTTCAACACGCCGACGCCAACGTCTTCATAAGCGTCCACTCGATCCTGAATCTGCGACCAGAACGCACCGGCATCTACGCCGAGCAGATGCACGCCGACCAGATATGCGCCGAGCACACCCATTGCGCTGAATATCGCAGCCAGTAATGGCACCGATATGGCGCCGCCGATAAAGCGTGGCACGACAATTCTTTGAATCGGATCAACAGCCATAAGCTCCAATGCCGCGATCTGATCAGTCGCCCGCATCAGACCCACTTCGGCAGCGACCGCACTGCCTGCCCGACCGGCGAACAGCAAGCCAGCAACCACGGGGCCCAGCTCCCGCACCAATGCTTCCGTTGCAAAGGCGCCGAGCGAGTCCGTAGAACCAAATTCGACCAGCGTGCTGTAGGACTGCAGTGCCAGAACCAGGCCGACAAACAATCCACCGAACATGATCAGCACCAGCGACAGCACGCCGAGCGAATAAATCTGTTCTGAAATCAGGCCAGGTCGAAGCAGCGCTTTCGGCAAGTACGGCAAGAGCCGAAATGAGAACATCTGAAAGCCGCCAAAGGTTGAGGCAAACTGACTGAAGCTGATCCAGCACGCACGTATCGTCTGGTTCATGCGTGCGCCATTTCCTGTAGCTGCTCCGCGTACTGCGGTCCGGGAAAGTGAAACGGTACCGGACCGTCCGCGAGGCCCTGCATGAATTGCCGCACAGCATCACTCGAATCGCGTTGCAGTTCCTGTGGTGTGCCGTGCGCGACAACCTTGCCATTCGATATCAGGTAGCTTAAGTCGGCCAACTTCTCCATCTCGGCAACATCATGAGTCACGACAATACTGGTTATGCCGAGGGCGTCGTTGGTCTGCCTTATCAATCGTACGATAACGCCCATCGATATCGGGTCCAGGCCGACAAACGGTTCGTCGTAAATGATGAGTTCCGGGTCCATCACCAACGCCCTCGCAAGCGCCACCCGGCGGGCCATGCCGCCGGATAACTGCGACGGCATGTGACGCCATGCACCACGAAGCCCAACGGAATGCAGTTTCATCAACACGATCTGTCGAATCAACTCCTCTGGAAGATGCGTATGTTCGCGCAGCGGAAACGCGACGTTCTCAAAGGCGCTGAGATTGCTGAGCAGCGCTCCGCTCTGGAACAGCACGCCCATCTTGCGTCTGACTTCATACAAACGCCGGCGCGAACATGGGCACACGACGCGACCGTCAAACAGCACAACGCCGTCTTGTGGATTCAGTTGTCCGGTAATCAGGTTGAGCAGCGTCGTCTTGCCCGTACCGCTGGGTCCCATTACCGCAGTAACTGTGCCGCGGGGAATGTCCAGGGACAGACCGTCAAACACGGTCCGTTCCCCACGCCGGTACCGGACATCCCGTATCTCGACAACGTTTTTGGGCGAGGTAGTGAACGCCGCGATCATCTCTGCTTACGCCGGGCCGACGCCTTCGACAACAGTACCCGCGGCAGTGAGCTTGGCAAACACAAATCCGAGAACAGCACCATAGATCGCATGCAACATCAGTGTCATCACCGGCGCCATCAAGCCCATGTTGAGACCAAACATACCCGCGCCGGCCATTGGCATGACGATGACCATCATCATTATCCATGCGGCGATACCGAAACTGATTCCCTTTGCCAGGCCAGAGTCGCCCGGGAGGAATTTCGACACTGCAACAAATCCCAGACCCCAGGCAAGCATCCCGATCATAAAGTGAGCGATCCAGCCAACGACCGGGCTTGCATGCATCATTGAACTCAGCATTGCAATAACGTTGAGACCTGGCATCACGCCCATCATGCCCTTGGCCAACATAATTATGGAAAGCACCAGTGTTGCCACCAGCCCTGCAATGATTCCTTTGCTTGCGTTTGCCATCTTCTGTTCTCCCAATGTGTAATCGACATCTGCTTGTTGCCGCAATGATGGAAAAGGTTACAGATAAGTTGATGCCGGAGATGAGCAGGCCGAGTGAACTTTGCACGCCGAACGACGGTCTGATGTAGCCCGGAGGGAGGTTTCATGACCCTTGCACCATCAATTGCAGACGAGTCCGACCTGTCAGACGAAAGTCGGACGCGGCAACCGAAAAACAGGAACGACACCGAATCCTCGCTGATTAATAGTCTGCGCGAAGGTGACGATCGTGCCTATGAATCTCTGGTCAGAATCTATGGTCCTCAGGTCTTGTCTGTCGCCAGGCGTTACTTGCGTTCCGAGGCCGATGCCGCTGACTGCTTCCAGGAAACCTTTCTCGCCATTTTTCAGGGTATCGAGAAATTCGAGCAACGCTCCTCTCTGCGCCACTGGATTCGTGGTGTCACGATAAACCATTGCCTGATGCGAATTCGAAAAAGCCAGCGATTGAGAGAAAATTCGATCGACCACATGCTGCCCGTGTTCGACGAACGCGGTAGCCGGGTGGAAATAGCCGGACCCAGGGATATCACGGCGATCGGCGACTCACTGGACAAGCAACAGCGACGGAATCTCGTTCGCGAGCATATTAATAAGTTACCGCAGGACTTCAGGGTGGTTTTGCTTCTTCGAGATATTGACGGTTACACTACCTGGGAAGCTGCGACGATCCTTGGCATTAGCACGAGCGCATTGAAGACCCGCTTACATCGAGCTCGGTCGGCGCTTAAATTCCGACTTGAGCCCATAATGGAGCAGACCAATTTTCATGCTGACCTGTAAAGAGTTTGACGCATTCATGGTCGATTATCTGGATGGCGGCCTGCCTGTCTGGCAGAAATTCATGTGCTGGATGCACGTCAAGATGTGCCGCGAATGCGCCTATTTCGTCCAACAGTATCGCCGTGCCGTAGCATTGGGCCAGGATGCGTTTGATACGCCCGACGATGCAGTGCCTGACTCGGTACCGGAAGAATTGGTCAAAGCTGCGCTGGCTCACCGCAAAGCCAGATAGAAATTCCAGATTTCAGAAATTGTAGGTGAATTTGGCATCAAGTATCAGGGCGCTGCCATCAGCTCCTGTAAACGCGTCACCGGGCAGGAATACGCCACCCACAATTTCAAGTTCGAAATGGTTCCATTCTTCGAAACCGATTACGAGGTCGATTTCGGAACCGATGTCAGTGGAAAGCCCGCTCGGATCGGTGCGAATGGCCGCGTCACGCATGAATGATGCCGCATCGGCCTGGGTGTAGCGATGATAAATGGCCTCGATTGAACTGTCCTGCAGGAATCGGCGGCCGATCGCAAACGTGAAGATGTCGAGATTCGACAGTTCTGGACGCAGTACCTCTCCATAGTAACGAAAGCGATCAACACCACGAAATTTTCCGTTGTTATCGTGTAACCCCGTCTGGCGAAAGTTTCCGTCAATACCGTCACTAAGATCCGCATCGCCCGAGCCTCTGCCAAAACCGAGCGTGATACTGAGTTCGCCTGCGTCCGGAAACCGCCACGTCAGACCGGCATCGTACGCCCAGGCACTCACTGAAACGGGAATGAGCGCGTCCAGGCGGCTGAAGTCAATGCCGGCATCCGAAAACTCGGACACAGTATCATTTCCGGAAAGCCTGGCGCCGTCGGCCCAGTAATAGATTTTCCCAAACGGCAACGAGGCAATACGGCCCGAGGCCCTCGCCCCTAACCAGAACAAATCGGCATCGGACTCGTCCTCCAGATCTTCATCGACGATTACACCGAGACCTGACTGCCCGGAGCTGTCTCTGTGCAACAGCCCGAACAACTCCAGATTTTGTCCCTGGATCCATGCCCAGCTGAAACGAGACAGGACCCGCAGGATATCTTTCTCATCCGGCTCGATGTCTTCCAGCGTCGAAACTCGCCACAGCTCCTTGCCGACGGCCAGCTCGGCATTAATGCGCCCGCGGTCATAGATCAGCCGCACAGCATCGAGACTGGTATCCCACCACCACTCGCGGTGGTCAGCAAAGTTCTGCCGGCCAATTTGCAAACCGAGATTGTCTATCAGGAAATCATGCATGTAGAACCACGCTTCGCCACGTACCAGCGCCTGTGCGGACTCAAGCTCATCGTCGGATGAGTACACTTCAGTCTGCTGTACCCCCTTTATCTCGACGTATGCCGCATAACGCTCAGACATGGGGTAAAAGAATTCGAGTTCCCCACCGATGTCAATCCGCGTTCTTTGATCGATGCCTTCAAGCTCATAATTGTCACGATGGCGCGCTCTGGATTCCAGCTCCCCGCCAATGATCAGGGGGCGACCAAATAGTTGCAGTGTCAGTTGCGTATCGGGGCGATTATTATCGTGGCGAGCTGTCAGAACCGCAGCATTGTAAAGGTGAGGTTGCAAAGTCACCGATGCGTTCAGAATCGCCAGATTCATGTTGCCGCCGCTACCGTGCTCCTCAGCGGTGACGGCACCGATAAATTCCACGCTACCCGGTTCGAGTGTCGGGCTTCCCGCTTCAATCGACGATGCAATTAGCGCGGTTCGTCCCGCCGCTACAACGCGGATCTCCAGCACTACGCCCGGTTCGAGCTCTGCCGCCACCAGGTCGTCGAACCGGGTATCTGCAGTCCAGTTGATAGTAAATGGACCAATCTGCAGCAAACGCCGATTCGTGTCGACAACATTTACGGAGCCCTCGACCTGACCGTCACGTGGATTCTTTGACGAGTCCCTATCCTGAATTCTCGAGGCAACGACCGCCGCCCCATTCCAGTAACCTGTTACCTTGATGCGCTCTCCATAATAGGAGCGCGCCAAAGTCGGTGAAGCCAGGAAGACCGTCAGCAGACAGATTGCCACTGATACTTTTTTCGCTTTCATGCAAGCCCCCTGTGTCGAACCGATCGACTTGTCACGGGTTCACCAACGTCGCGCATCAATCGGCAAGCGGCATTGGGGTGGGATCGCAACAGCCGCAGCAGGTCCTGAATATGCTTTCGCTGCGTCGTATCCATTTCTGCGTGATGCAGCATAATGCCCACCGGTTGTTCGCTGCCGGCCAGCTCTGCCATGCGTCGCGCTATATCCGACGGGCCGTTATTGTCCTTCTTCCAGTACCGACTCCAGTCGACGCCGACCGCTATTTCCCTCAGCTCGCCGCGCTGCAATCGTGTGCCAGATAGGTCGCGAGACAGTATGTCAAACCCGAGTGCGTTGAGATGATTGACTGTATCCTGTGTACAGCGATTCCAGGGCGGCGTAAAAATCGCATCGGCAGCCGATCCGAACAGGGACTTGATGCGCAAACGGCCCGCCTCAAGATCCGCGAACTGGTCCGATGACGACCTGGAAGGCCCGAACTCGTGTTTTCGACCATGACTCTCATGATCACGGTGCGTCCAGCCGTGCTGATGTATCGCAAGCAATTCCGGCGTCGAGCGCAGTCGTCGCTGGAGCTCCGGTACCATCGACTGATCCAGCGCACTGGGGATTGCCGCCAGATCGATCGGGACCCCCTGATCCTCGAATAGGTACAATATGGACAACAGACGCCGGTTGCTCCAGCCCGCATCGTCGTCGCGAAAAAAGAAAGTAATCGGTCCGGGCGCATTGTGAAGGCGCTCGGCGAGCGGCATGAGCCAGGTGTTCATGCGTGCCCTCCCACTGCGTGAACAAGGCCGCTATCCGGCTGTCCAGCGACGAGTCGACTAATGATGCCGGCCGTGTTGGCGGCGCCGCCCAGCTCGAAACAGCATTGCTGCGGTTCGAACTGCATCAGTTGCTGAATCTCTCGCGCCAGCGACTGCCCGCCGAGTCCTGCGGGTGACAGCGTGCGTGTGGCACCGCAATTCGCAAGCCTGGCAGCGCGATTCGCTTGTTCATTTTCCTGCCTGTCAGCAAATGGAACGAACAGCGCCACGACCTTCGATGACAGGACATCCATGGCCGTGTTATAGCCACATTGACTGACCGACCAACGCAGCTTTCGCATCGTTGCGCCAAGATTCGGCACCGAGCGCAAGACCGTCAGTCCCGGAGTATCGGCGACCGCACCCTGTAGTACCCGCCATTCCGGTTCCGGCAGGAACGGTCCGGCAACGATGGTCATCGGCAGGCCCGAAACCGGCCACAGGATTCGCTGTGCCCGCACGGCAGCCCGAAACAGGGGTCCGCCAACGATTCCACCGCCGGCCGATACGAGGACGCTTGCATCCCTGTCTGTCGGAATCCAGCCGGATTTCTGCTGTGGCAGCACGAAACCGGTGTAGTAAATCGGTGTAGTGCACTTTTTGCCTGGCTTGAATGACTCCTCGATCCGTGCAAATGCCGGATCGGCGTGTACGAGCACAGCATCGAAATAACGCTCGAGCAGATCGACGGCTCTGTCGTCATGGCGTTGCTGATCACGCCTCCCGCCGATCAGGATGTCACGCAGACTGCAGATGATCACTGGTTTTTCATCGTGACTGCTCGTTGCCTGGTCCAAAAGGGCGACGAGTTCGTTCCTGAATTTTTTGCGGCCGAACGGAAAGAGCTCGATTACGATGGCTTGTGGCTTAAGCCTGGCCCAGGTGGTCAGTATCAGTGCCTCGCGTTTTGCTTGTGCCTCTGCAAGCGTTAGCTCTTCATCCAGGCTGACGAGACCCTTCTCATCATTCATGCCGAGAGGTGGCAACTGAATTAGCTGTATTTTCGACGGGACCGGGAGACCGGGCGGCAGACGCCCGCCATTGAGAAACACGACTTTGAAACTCGATGTCAATTCGCGAATCAGCGCGAACGATCGGACCAGATGCCCCATACCGAGAGAGTGCTGACAATAAAAGAGCAAGGTCGGCTGACTCATACCTTCACCTCCTGCAAACACGTCCACGCTCTCTGCAAGTTACGTAGCGCTTTTGCAGACGCGTCCATTCGAACCGACCGCGCCGCCTTAAGGGCTTTGGCGACGTGCTTGTGACAGCGATACGCCGTGACCAGCTTATTGTTCAGGCTGCCGTAAACGTTCTCATAGCCGCTGATAAATGCCGTATTGATCTTATCGACGGGTACTACCCTGCGGTCTTCAAAATCCATCTCCGCAACAAAGGTTGCAACGTCCAGTTCTGCGTCGCCGTAGCAGATTCGGTCAAAGTCGACGAGCCCCAGCCGCTCACCGGAATCGAGCCACTGGTGGGCATGGGGGGCGCCGTGTATCGGAGATTTACCGTTGTTTCTGTTGCCGAAATGCATGATGCGCAATTTATCCAGAATGGTATTCACGCCACTTTCTGCTGAAGGCAGCCTTTGAACCAACTCGGTCGCATATCGAGCTGTTCGCCGGCACTGCGCATCAGCGTCGAAAGTTGCACGCGGTGCGAGCAACGATACGGCCAAAGAGGCACAGGCCTGTCCCATACGCCGCGCTAATGCTATTCCGTCCTGGCTCAACAACCGTGTAACAAGTGGTTTGCCCGGGACGCAGCCCTGCCACAGGGTTTTGTTGTCGCTATCCCAGGACACGGGTTCGGCTACCTCGAAACCCAGTTCTCCCTGCCGTGCGGCCTGCCAGAGCAATTCTCCACCCTGGTGAATCGCGGCGCCGCGATCGTCATTGAATACTTTTGCAAATCGAACTCTACCCGTCAGGGTGTCGCGAACCGACAGCGTGCAACGTTTTCCGGGGCGATATCTCAGCACCGATACGCCATGCAGATCTTCAAGCAGGCGCGGCAGTGTACTGAGATGCTGATCGGCCGGGAATCGACTGAGCCTGAGCCAGCCCAAGGTGACATCGGCCAGGCTAATCGTCTTTGCATTTGTAATCGGTGGTTCTGTCTCAAAGGCCTCTACCACGCAAATCTCCTGCGGGTCGCCCAGGGTTTCGAACAGGAGCGTACAGTAACGTTGCTTTCCCGGATCAAATCGGCCGTAGGTTCTTTGCCATCTGCGCTTCCTGTCCCACCAGCCGAGGTCTTCCCCTGTATCGCGAACAATCGCCAGTATCGGTTGGTCTTTCGCAAGAACCACGAGACGCTGCTCCGTCACTGACAACGATGTGAACGCCAGCGCCATTACGCTCGTGCTCTCTGTAATTGCCTGTGCATCTCTGTCCTGACCGGTTGTTCGTGCAGCCCGTCGTGGTCGAATCTGAGCACCCGATCGGCAATCGCCTCTATACCGGTTTGATGGCTTACCGCGACACAGGTACGTTTTCCCCTGATGCGCTGCAGCGCCTCCAGGATGATCAGTTGCGATTCCGGATCGACGTTTGCCAGCGGTTCGTCGAGCAACAAAAAAGGACGGTCCATGAGCAATGCTCTGGCAAGACACAGGCGGGCGCGCTGACCACCGGACAGGTTGAGCGCGGACTCACCCAGTGCTGCGTCAAGCCCGTTCGGCAAAGCCCTGACAAAATCTCTGAGGGCAACCTGCTCGAGAACTCTCCAGAGTGCGGCGTCCGGGAGACCCGCCGAGCCTGGCTGCAGGCAATCCCTTATGCGGCCGGCGAATACGTGTGACTCCTGCAGCATGACCGCGAACTGTGCACGCAAGCTGCTCAGGCGAATTTCCGGGTACGGGATGCCATCGATCAGCAACTGACCGGCGGCCGGTTCGAGCATTCTTAGCAACAGCATCAACAAGGTACTTTTACCGGCGCCACTTGGTCCCGTCACAACCGTCAGCGTCCCGGGCGAAATGGTCAGGTTGATGTTTCTGAGTGCGTGAACCCGCGATCCCCGGTCGCCCACGGCGGGATAGCTGTAGTAAACCGATCGAAGCTCGATCTGACCGGGCGACCGAACAAGTTGTATAGCATGTGGTAAATCAGTGACCGCAGGTTTCCGATCGAGCAATCGAAGCAGGGTCTCTCCTCGAGCGATACCACGTGCAAAGGTAGATGCCAGTTCGTTTATTTTTTCGACCGGCTTCACAAGTTGCACGATGTAAGCGATGTAGACGGTCAACGTGCCGATCGTGAGATTGCCGTTCAGCACCTTAAGCCCGCCCCAGACGACGATGACTGCCAATACTATGCCGTTGGCGATCTGCATCATTTGTTCCATCGAAACAGCGACGCGGGTTTCGCGGATACCGGAAGACAGGCTGCGCTGGTTCGTCTCGATGAATCGCTGCCGCACTTCGTCCTCTGTCCCGAGCGCCTGTATCGCCGCTAGTGCCCTGATGATTTCCTGCGAAAGACCGGCGACAGCACCCTCCTCGCGACGTTTTACACGGGTCGCGAGGCGCAGCGGGCTGATATAGAAGCGCGTCAGCACTGCGAGAGTACAAACGAGAACCAGACCTGCGGCACCGAGGCGGAGATCCATCCCGAACATGACAACGAAAATCGCCAGCATCGTCACCAGGTGGCGCAGAGTAATGGGCACAGTTTTTGTCAACAGGCGCACAATGTGATGAACATCATCGACCAGTCTCAGCGAAAGCTCACCACTCCGATCGCCGGCACGATGCGTGATGGGCAGAACCTGAATATGCCGCAGCACTCGCTCGCGTAGGTCGAGCGTCATTTGCTCACGCATGCGGGCATTGATTTTTTTCTCCGTCGCGGCGCAAAGCGCCCCGACGATTGCTATGGCAGCGCCGGCGGCGCCAAAAAGGAGGACCAGCCTACCCGCTGCCACGTCGCCGACAAGACTACCCATCCATCCCGGCAACGGTTGGTCAACGAGGATGGCGTCGATGATGTATTTGAGCGGCCAGGGCATGAGCACTGCCGCCGCAACGGCGAGCAAGGAAAACACAAGGGAAAGAACCAGGGCACTCCGATACCGCAGCAGCGCCGGCACGAACTCGCAGAATACACGCCTGATACCCACATTTTTCATAGCAGGAAACCGGGGTAAGCGGTGCCGAGCCCGTCTTGTTTCAGACGAATTGAGCGGACCGTCAGAGTTTCCTTCAGTGTTACTTCGTAGACAAATTTATTACGAATTCTGAGTGACGCTGACTCTCGCATCGTCCAGCCGAGCAGATGGCCCAAGGCTGCGCGAAGGCTATTTCTATGGCCGACCAGTAATGCAGTATTGCCGTTGCCCCCGGCGAGCAGCTCATGCAATGCCGGGATTACCCGCTGATGAAGTTCGGCAAAGGTCTCGCCGCCCGGTATCCGATAGCCGACCCTGTTCGCGTCCCGCCTGCGCCAGTGCTCCATGATTTCCGGATCGCGCTGATCTCGAAATCGCCCCTGTGCAATTCCCAGGTTTTGTTCAGCGAATGCCGCAACCTGCCTTGGCTTGATATTGCGGTTACGGGCAATCGGCAGGGCGGTACCCAGGCTGCGTTGCAGTGTACTCGTGACTATCGTGTCCAGCGGCTCATTTCGCAGCACCATTGCCAGTCGTTCCGCCATGGCACGTCCGCCCACCGCAAGTTCAGGGTCAAGCTGCCCGGAAACCCGCTTGCTCTTGTTCCAGTCACTCTGCCCGTGCCTGACCAGCCAAATCTTTTGCAGGCTACCGCGGCGTATGGAACCGCGGTTCATGAGACGGTCCTCAGCCGCAATCCGTACCCAGGCCGCAGAATCGTTTTTTCACCGCGCGCCAGGCTGACAGCAAGAGCAGCCAGATCGTCGATAATCTGCAGCCGTCCGGGCTTGAGGCGTGACACTGCCCGGGAACACCTTTCCGATACCAACGCCGCCGCGGTAAACCAGTTCAGCGACTCAGGCTCGAGCTTTATGCCACGATAGTCCTGGTAATGACGCGCGAACGCTGCGAGTTCAGCCTGGCACTCGTCGAACGGAACGTTATGCAATCGCGCCCGGTACAAGGCGCCTGCGTTCCAGCTGCCGAGATCGGCCAGTACCGGACCTCTCAGCAGGCCATCAAGATCGATCAGCGCGATTCTTCCGGCAAAAAGAAAAACGTTGTTCGGATGCAGGTCCGTATGCAAAGTACCAAGGTCGCACTCAGGCGGTACCGACGCTGCCAGTAATGCGGCTACTTCACTGCATCGGTCGGCGCACGCCGGCCAGGCTGCTGAAATAATGGTCAACTTATCGATCGCATCGGTCAGCACGCCACTGACGGTTCTCAATGGCAGACGGTCGATCGCACGAGTGTGAAACTCGGCGATAGCGTGCGCCAACAGCACTGCGTCTTCCCCGGCAACGTTGCCGGCCGGGTGGCGCTTCATCAACGGGTCACCACAAAGTCCTTCCTGCCACAGCGTGCGACTGGACTCATCGTAGGCAAGGGCCTGTGGCAACTCCAGCACCTGGCTCGGCACCGCACTGTTGCCACGGAGTTGCCGCATATGCCTGAATACTTCTCTGCCATCATCGTTGTAGTAGGTCTTGCCGAAAACCGTCCAGTAGCGTTGCGCCGCCGTCTTTTTCTGCTCGAGCTTCATTTCAACGCGGACCGTGCAGCTGCGCTCCGGTACATAATGCGCAATTGCATGATCGACTCCGCTTATCGTCCAGGACGGACCGAAGTGGCCACGAACGAGCCGGGGCAGCTGCTGCTGCAACAATCTGTCCGGGTCGACCAGCAGCGGCAGGCCCGCAAGCTTTCTTTCATTCGGAAAGGCCCAGGCAACCATATCCAGGTGCCCGATATGTACCAGCGGCAGACCGACCGTTGGTTTCCCGAGGGTTTGTTGCGACGCTTTTTCGAACCGGGATCTTGATCTGCCCGGTGGGTACATGCGGGTACTTACGAGTTGACGCGTAACATTACCGTGTTTGCCGTCGCTGATGTCGAGCGCGTAGCACACAAGGCATTTCTGACCCCGTTTATATTTCACACGCTCGATACGGCATTCTTCGACATGAAAGCGGCCGTTATTACCGTCTTGTGTCCGTACTGAGCGCGAGAACAGGTGCTTCTCGAATTCCCCTTTCATGCGAGACGCATTAAGCGCTTCGGCCAGCTTCGGCAGGCTATCGTCGTGTGCGAGTGGCGTGCCGGAAATCATTGCCCGCACTCCGGCATAACAATGCTGCCGTTGTACTCGACGGTCGCGCCAGGATCGCTGTGCAAGATTCTGGGACCACGGCCATCTTCAAAACGCGCGACGAAGTATCTGCCGTCGTAGCTGAATCCGTCGAATTGCGACCGGCAGGGAACACGCCCGTACGCCATGAAGATAATGTCACGCGTCAGGCGGCCAGCTCGCCTGGCGCTTATGCCGACGGCCGATGGCGGTTCAGCCAGTGGTCGACAATCCACCGGGATCACCTCCACAGTCAGCTGCGGGCAGGTTGATTCGAAGGGAAATAAAGTCGAGTGAAACTGACCGTTGCAAGCGTGCTGAGTAAAACGCAGAATCGGCGCCGGCTGTTTACTGCCGTATGACTGGGATACAAATCCGTCCTCGAGACTGGCTGAAACTTCCTTGCCCGCCGCGAGACCCAGCAGCAAATTCGGTGAATGCACAGTCAGGCCAGACGCTGTCCGCACAATCCTGGTACGTTTGCTTGCCTGCCCATCGAGATGAAACAACAAATCGTAGCAATGCTCTGATGCGGACTGCAGGCGATCCGTTACGAGCCAGTACTCTCCGCCCACAAAAACGATACATCTGTCGTGCAGCGCATCATATTCGTGACTTCGCGCGCGGCCATGCACGACGTCGCAATCTGTCGTGCTGCTGAAATTGATCAACTGGTAATCGGGTTCCGACCCCCTGATTTTGAACTTGCGTTTGCCGGCGGTGTAAGACGTTTGATTGCGGCCATCTACCAGCACCGTATTGTGATATGCCGTCTCACGGAACTTTACACGCCAGTTTGTTTCTCCGGATTCGTCATAGGTATAGCGGCCCGGATCGACGATAAGCGGTCGACCGAACGCTGCCATCTCGAAACTCAGGAGATCGAAGTGTCCATGATTGCCCTCGCCCAACGGGCCACAGTCGAATACCAGGTAGCGCTCATTTTGATACGCCTCTTTCTGACCCCAACCGCTGCGTAAAAGGTAATAACCGCTATCGCGAAATGCCCTGGACCGCCTTCCGGGCGTTGAGCCCTGTTGTCCGCCGGTAGCGACGAACAAAAAATCTTCGCGGCCGTACAGTTCGTATCCCTGTCGCAGGAGATCGAGATACGATCGAGTATCACCATCACTCAATGCGGGAACCGCACCGTCCGGTCTGTGGGCGTGCATGGAAAACTCAAGCGCACGCAACAGCAACCCGTCCATCGCCTGCGGAAAGGGAATGTTATTAAGTCTTGCAAGTCGACGGATGCACAGGAAGTTCTTGAGGACGATGTGGTGATAATCCGTCGACTGTTCGCAGTGAACACCATCGGCCCGCAGATCCCGCCGCATGTTGCCCAGCAGCTCTGAAAACGAGAACCGCTGCCATTCGTCGGCATCTTGCATTTCCGGAAAGACTACCGATGCGAGAAACACGGCATACAACTCGAGCGTGCGGTGATTTCTTGCCGGTGCCAGATGCTCCTTGAGGAAACTGACCTGCTCGTGAATCGATCTCAGAAATTCGTCCAGGAATGCCTGTGGTAGTTCAGCGTCTGCCCGGATAACGAAGAAATAAAACGCATAAATCCAGTTCTGTATGCGGCGGCCGGTCACATCACCTGCAATGAAACCCGGTGGCGCCTGATCGATCCACGTCCTGGTCAAAAAAATCCATTTGTCCAGGTAACGACGGTCACGCGTACTCTCATACGCTTTGCCAAGGCCGACCGCGTAATAAAATTTATGCAGCAGAATCTGCCATTCGATATCGGGGCTGGGATTGCGGCTCCAGTTGATCGCGGCCGGCAGCTCATGAACTTCGTGATTGAATTCGAATCGATTGGCCAAAATCGCGTCGATTTTGGCGTCGGTTGTTTCGTCCCTGTCGATTACCGGGAAAAATCTCGCGCCCTTGCGGGCGCGAAAATGTGCCTGTAATTCCGCGTAAGGGAGAGCATCGAACGGTCGTTTCAATACTGACGCGGTTAAGGCGTACTGCATTGCTTGCAGGCTGGCGCTCATGCCGCCCGCCTTTCCTGGCCATGGGCCTGATTGAATAAATTGCGCAATGCGACGGTGGTCTTGCGCGAGTCGAAACAGCGACAGATCCTCTGACGCGCATTGTTGCCCATGCGAAGTCGTAACTGCGGATTTTCAAGTAGTTGCCCTATTGCCGTCGCGAGCGCTGTACTGTCACGTTGCGGCACCAGAAATCCTTCGACACCGTTGTCTACCAGCTCGGGTATTCCGGAAATCGACGTCGAGACGACCGGCAGTTTGCTCGCCATCGCTTCGGCCATAACATTCGGAATGCCGTCGCGGTCGCCGCTGTCCAGTACCTGGCACGGTAGCGCGAACAAGGAGGCTTGCTGGTAGAGGCGTTTGAGTTCCTGTTGTGTCACAGCGCTTTTCAGCGTGACATGACTCGCAAGATCCAGTTCATCTATTTGATGCCTGATCGTATCGAACTGGTCTCCACGTTCGCCGATGATCATGCAGCGGAACTTGCGTCCCTCCCGCCTTAGTCGCTCACAAGCGTCAACGAGGACGGTGAAGCCCTTTTTCTCGACGAATCTTCCCACCGAGATAATGACTGGCGTATCGAGCGGTCGCTGTTTTTTGTCGGCTGGACAAAAAAAGCTCGTATCCAGCCCATGATAGATGGTGTACACCGAATTGCAGTCGGGACGTCGCGTCTTGAGGTGCAGTTCGTTTGCGTGTGTGCAGGTTGCCACGAAGCTCGCTGCTTGCAATTTCTTTTCGAGCAAGTTACCGGGATTAAGGTCCCGCACGTAAATGTCTTTCGCGTGAGCCGTGAAGCTGAACGGGATACCGGTCAAGCGACTCGCAAACCAGGTAACGGTTGTCGCACCGTGACAGAAGTGACCGTGCAAATGCCGGACTGTCGCATCGTCTATCAATTTCGCGGCAATACTTCCGGCCTGAAGGAATTCCTTGACAAATACTTTGCGAGGCCGGCCTGACTCTTCGCTCCGATACTTCAGCGTCATGGCGAGCGCCTGCATCAGGGTTGCCAGGTACTTGAGCGGCCGGCGACGCAACACGTACAGATGCGGGCTTTTAAACAGCTGCAGGTTCTGTCGCAGCCAGGCGAACAGCCCGCTACCCGACAGGGAACTCACTATTGGCAGGTACTCGAGCGGCGCCCTGATTGTCGATACTGCATCATGTATCTTGCCCTGATCGCCCGCTTTGATCGAAAACAGCCGCAATCGCATTCCCAGGTCTTCGAGGCGACAGATTTCATTGGTGATGAACGTTTCCGACAGGCGTGGGAAGCCCTTCAGTATGTAGGCAACGGTGAAATCATCCGCAGAAGTCATAAGCAGTTCCCAATTCATCGGTCGTGCCGGAACTCTCTACTTGCCGCCTGCCGGACAAGAGCTTGAGTAACAAATCCAGGTTTCTGTGTGAGAAGCGCTGAGTAACCGTTCGCCTGCCTGCCCTGCCAAGACGCTCGCGGAGCACCGGGTCAGCAAGCAGGCGAGTCAGCGCGTCCGCAATGGCCTGTGCGCTTGCGGTTGGCACAAGAAGTCCGTTACGACCGTCTTCGATCGCTTCCGGAATTCCCGATACGGCGGTCGACACGACCGGCAACTCCATTGCCATTGCTTCAAGAAGCACATTCGGAATTCCATCACGATCGCCATCCGCCAGGATTCGACACGGCAGGACAAATGCGCTCGCACGTTGGTACTGCTTCAAGACTTCGTCGTGGGTCAGCTTTCCAAGCAAATACACGTGATCGTCAAGGCCGGCATCACTGATGAGTCGTCTTAGATTCGACTCTTCGGGGCCATAGCCGACAATGTTGCAGCTGAAGTCCACACCCTTGTCCCGCAGATGCGCACATGCAGCGACCAGCGTGTCAAACCCCTTCTTGGCTCGCAATCGGCCGACGCTCAACAGAAGTGGCCGTTTCCCCTGTCTGGCATGCCGGCCGCCGGGACAAAAGTGCCTGGCATCGATCCCGTGGTACATGCGCAGGATGCGAACACCGGGTGGTGACAGGGATTCAAGGTATTCCTTGTTGTGCTCGGTGCAGGTGACCGTGAACCGTGCGTTGGCCAGCTTGCGTTTCAGGCTTGAAGGATCTGACAGATAGATGTCTTTCGCGTGTGCAGAAATGCTGTAGGGCATACCGGTCAGCATCCATACAAGCTCCGCGATGCTGCCCGGTTGACTTGCGAAATGAGCATGCAAATGCGTAACGTGATCTTGTCGCAACCTGTCTGCAAGCCATCCTGCTTTGATGAAACTCGTGCAGCATTCTGTACCGTGCCACCTTGCAATTCTGAACAGGACGCGACAGTAACGGCGAGGGTTATGCAGGAATGTTTTCAGGTGTGCAACAATTACCGGCAGAGCAATCAGTTTCGATTCCTGCGGCAGGTAGAATACCGGCGCTCGAACCTTTGACGTATGTGCATGAAAGCTCGCGTCTGTGGGTGCCTGCATCGAGTAGATGGCCATTGGCAGCCCGGCTTTCTGCAAACCGAGGATTTCCCCGAGTATGAAAGTCTCGGAAAGCTTCGGGTAAGTTTTTACGAGAAAACCTACCTGACTGCTGTTACCTGATCGCTCCATCTGATGTGTACCTTTTCCTTGCCTATATGCCTCTTGCCCGCAACGGACAATCGTAGACCCTGGCCGGATCCTCCTGAGGCCGCCCGGTTCCCTCGCGAATCGCCCTTGTGTCAGTAAGCAGTTGACTCCAGCCAAGCTTTTGACGCTCTTTGATCAGCTCCTGAACACAGGCAGATACGTGGTCCAGTGCATTCATCGGAGGACGATAAGAGACGATTGCTCCTGCTCTTTTCGGGGCAAGTCGCTCATGAATGGCGTCAAACAGGCGGCGTGGACTTAGCTGATCCGGGTGGATTACCGAGATCAGCTCCAGCTGCTCAAGCCTTGTAGCGCGTATCCATTGCTCTTCCACCGGCCTGATTCGAGGAACTACCACAGCCTGCTTTTGCAGGCTCAGGATTTCTGTAATCGTGTTGTAGCCACCCATCGAAACAATGACATCTGCAGCATTCATGTAGCTCATCACGTCATTGGAAAATTCCAACAAGGTGAGCGCGGGAATTTCGGCTGCAAGACTGTGCAACTGTTGTTGCTGATCGGATTGCATTTCGGGTCCGACAAAGATCAAGCTGTGAAATGCATTGCCGGCCTGCTGTTTGCGCCCTTGCAGAAACGTCGACAACAGGCGGAAACCGTCCTCGCCTCCCCCTGCAGTGATCAGAACCAGCGGCCGGTTGCCAGCGTCCAGCTCGTTGCGGATCGCCTCCTTACTTCGTTCGCCCGGTGGTTTTGCGATGTAGCCACAATATTTGAGCTTCTCGATCGTCGCAGCCGGGAAGCCATATTCCGCTGCGGTATCGAAAATTTCCGGTGTCCCGAGGACGAGTACGCTGTCGTACAGCTCTTTGATCACGTCGTGATATTTGTTGCGCTCCCAGACCTCTGTCGTGCTCTGCGGGTTATCCAGAATTTCTCTTAACAGGAGTACGAGTTTGGGGCGGTCCGCTTTGCGGCGTAGCACATCGAGTGTCGGCGCCAGCTCGTTTTGCACGCCCAGCGGTTTCTTGTCCACCAGGATCAGGTCAGGCTTGAACTCCAGCACCGTGTTGAGTATCAGGTCTGCGCGCAAGCCCAAAACGCTGTCGTGAGACAGGCCCAGGAATTTGGGTGAGTACTTGCCGTTCGCGGCCCGCGACAGGCATGGCATCTTGATGTAGTCCACTCCGGGAACCAGGCGAAACGCCTGCATCATCGGTGAGCCGGACAAAACAAGAATGGAAACCTCGGAAATTTCCTTCACCAGGTGTTCGACCACCGCCATCATGCGCCGGATGTTTCCGAGCCCATAGGTATCGTGGGAATAAACCAGTATCTTCTTCACGCTCATCTCTTCCTTTGCTGTCGCCATTTGCATTGCACTGCAATCAGTCGATCTCGAATCCGACTTCCGTCGCATTGATGCTGCTGTTCGATGTCTGAGCGCCGCTTGCGGTCACGATGCTGCCTTTCGTCATCAGTGCAAAAAATTCCGTCGCAGAGATTTTTTTCCCGCGAAGGTTGCGGTATTTGGTCTGTTCGCCGGTATCGATCCGGACACCCTGGAGTTCGAACGCCGGGCTGCCGAGCGCCGTAACGTAACCCTGCAACTTCGTCTCCTTCAGAAAGTCGACCCGACGGATACGCTGAACCACCAGCGGTTCTGTGCTGTCCGGATTCTTGAAGCTTCTGACCTCAACCTGGTCGCCGGCATAGATGTCGCCAAATGACAGGGACTCGATATCCATCGAGCTGGCATCATCGAACACCGTGTCTTCGTTAGCCGTTACCGAAATATTGAGCAACGTCAGAGAGCCTGCATCAGACGTATAGACTTCCGCCTGCATCCTGACCATTGCGCCACGAAGAGTGATAGAGCTCGCAACGAGCATGCCGTCGTCATCGAAGTCACCGCGCACGAAGACATCGCCATTGATATCGAGATTCGCGGGCCCGCCACCGTTATATTCCGTCGCATCGGTCGTTACGATCCGAAAGCGGCCGATCGCGAACTCCGCCGATGAATCGAAGCGCGTGATGATGCCCTCGATCTCGCCAGCTTCACCCGAGCTACCGTGAATCGGGCCCAGCAGCTCAATGCGGGTAGCGATAAGCTGACCGGCGTGGCCGATTACCGAACCTTTCACCTCGATCAGGTCGCCGGTGTTCATGCCGGCGCCGCCCAGGGCGTCCGGCGCGTAATTGACCACAAGCTCGTTCAGTTCGAAGCTGGTCTCGGTTACCTCACGGGCCAGTCCCGTAACCTCGAATTCCGAGGTGGCGACCTTATCTGCGATCCGCGTGGCAAGCACCGAACCGTCCGCCTGGGGAAAACCGTGAACTTCGACTTCGTCGCCAATACTCAGCTCTTCCGCCGATTCTGCGCCGGACAGGAGGTCGACGATGGTCGTCTCATCTATGAGTACCGGCTGGCCTAGAACGAAAATACGGCCATTCGCGTCGATATCGGTGATCGGGCCATCGACACTGTCGTCGACGATGACTTTACTTGCGACACCAGTTCGGGTGATGCCGGTCGGCAGTGCTTCATCGTCCTGCACGCCCGTGACGCGTACCAGCTGACCCAGACGTAAATCACTCTCGTTACCGGGGCGCCCGTCAATCGTGATTTCGGCCATACTCGTATCCATCTCTCGGCCGTTGATGAAGATGCTGCCGAACGCCTCGATCCGTCCAAAATGGGACCCCGTTCGCGTGATACCGGCATCGCTGGTAATTGTCAGCAAAAAGAGGATGCTGGCAATGCAGATCGCCAGCGTGTTATTCGTCAGACGATTCGTAAAACGTCGATTGTCGTTTAGTTCGTTCATTGATATCGCTCACTTGTTTTTGGTAGGGGTGTTGCTCCGTTCCGTCGTCTGCCCCGACACACCACATACCTTCGCTCCAGGCCAGACCAATCCCTGGCTGACCGTGCTGCTCCAACTGATTTTCATTGACGCCCTTCATTGCGAAAGCCTGTCCCGCATATCGTCGTGAATAAGGTAGATACCGACACCCATGCGAACTGCCCGGCTGCCGCTTTTCCTGGTCGGATCTGTCTTGTGCGACGCCAGCCACCCATCCATTTGCTGCAGAAATTCCAGGCCGCGATTCTCCACCAGCCTTGCAAAGGATTTCGCGAAACGCGCAGATACCTGCGCGTTGTCGGCTATGCCCTCAAAGCGCCGTATATCTTCGTGTCCCGGCTCCAGGTTATGGTCAAGTGTCGCCGCATGGTCATGCAGCGCCACACTCATTTGCCGCACGATGTCCGGATCCAGGGCCGCGTACACGTAGTCGCGTTGCAAGACTTTCAGGCATCCGTCCTTCTTTTGTTCGATGAGCCCGAGCTGCAACATTTCCTTTTTCAGCGATACATGCGGCAGATCGCCGGCATATCGCTTTAAGAGGCTGGAGAAACTCCCGACCTCGCCGACTGCTGTCAGTACTTTGGGTTTCCCCGTGGCATCGATGAATTCCTGGTCGACATGCCAACCGGTGAGAATCTGCGAGATGCGATTCCCCTGACGCTGGTCCGGACTGTCGTCGCCCGCAAGCAATTTGTCCCGAACGCGTGCAACTTCGCGGCGACTCAAACCGGTAAGCACCGCGACCCGGGCGTTGTTCGTAGGGCGCCCCTGAATTCCGTACTCCTGTCTCGCTACTTCCACGTACATGTCCTTCGAAATCTCGCTGAATTCCTTCCACGTCACACCGTTTCGCAGGAGGAAATTGAGGATGGGTTTCAGCAGATGACGGCAACTTTTGATGATTTGCTCTTTTACCACTTCAACCCCAACAATTTCTTATATGTGTGCCAGACTAGCACATATATAATGATTTTCAACATTTCAGGTTTTTTTGCACGGTCGCCCGCACCGCGATAGGCGTATCAAATACGGGTAAGGGGTTGAAATCCGGCGGAATTGAGAACGCCGCCATGCGCTACTTAAGACCGGGTCTAAACGCAGGAAATGCGCAAAACCGGTCTGAGAGTGTGCGCGACAGGGGATTTGGCTGGTGCGAAAGTGCGACCGCCGCTGTTATTGCGTAATCAGCGACTTGCGGGCGTCGCGGAATTGACTCGCTGCTCGAGTTAAAGGGGCCTGACCCCGTCGGGGGGGGGGATCGGGGTCAGACCCGCCGCTTGCCCAAGCAAAGGGCAAGTTCGGCTGTTTGCTCGAGTTAAAGAGGTCTGACCCCGGCGAGGTTCGGGGCCAGACCCGCCATCGTGCCCCCGATAAGAGGCACGTTCGGCTAACTACTCTGTTTGCCCTGTCGTTTCTCGATCATCTCGGCCTGGTGCGCCGCGAATTCCTCAGGGCCCACCTCACCATTGCCATCCGTGTCGATGTCTTCAAAAGATGGTGCATTCGCCACGTTTTTCATCTTGCCGCCTGCAGCCGCGTGTTCTGCCATGCGCTTGCCTCGCGCCTCGTAGAACTCGGTGGCATCGATCACGCCATTACCATCCAGATCACAATCCGAAAATTCCGGCATCTTATGACCTTGTCCCATGCCTCTGGGTGCGTCTTGCGCGGTCGCCAATACGGCACCTGCGATGAATATCGCCGCTACCAGAACTGAAAGTAAATTTCGTTTCATTTTTCTCATTCCTCTTCAAGATAGAATCGTTTGTTGTCGAAACCGACCAGGTGGTACGGTGCCTGGTATCATTTATGGGCCGGGTTCCATTGGACTATCGATGATCGCGTCATATTCCTCCTGACTGATATATACCGGTGTATAGACAAGGTTCAGATTTGCAAGACGGGCAGAGAACGCGCGCATATGATTCCTTGAGCCCTTCAGCAGATTCTCGAAAACTACAGTGATGTCCTGGTTGTCAACGAACGCCATCAGCCTGTGCAAGTCGTAGATATCGAGATCTTCAATCGTGGCGCCGACGAGCAGTGCGTCGATCAGACTGAAGGTTCCCAGCGCGACGAGTGTGTCGTAAAGCCCCTGCAGCGTCGGGTCTGACAATTCTCCCTGTAACCTGCCTTCTGCAGGGTCCGCAAGGTCGTACTTCTGGATCAGACGCAGGACCACATCGGTATGTGTCTGCTCACTGTTCGCGATGTTGCTGAAAATTTGTGAGCCCCAGAGCTTGTACAGAAACAGGTAAACGTCCCTCGCCAGTTTCTCCTCTTCGCGCATGAAACCCAGAGCGTCCAGTTCCGCGACGTCGAGAAATTCATAAGGCAGGGTGTCAATCAGGTCCCACAGGTTGTAGTTGATGCTGCTGGCACCGGAAGGCGCTACATCCACCAGGGGCGCTGCGGTTGTGACATCCGACGAACTTCCGGATCCGCCGCATGCCGAGAGCAGCATCGCAGAACCGAACAAGAATATGGTTCTCAATCCGCGGAGTTTTCCTGTCATCTTCTTCATTGCTATCTACTCCGATTTGTTCGTGGCCAGGCGGTAAGCTCTGTGGCAGACCACACAGTTTCCGGTCAGTGCGCCGAGCTGCTGCGAAGCATGCTCCGTGCTCTCGAATTGCTCCGCATCGAGCGCCAGCAGGTCAAATCGTGAATGTGTATCCATTCCGAGCCGGCGAAATTCCATTGGCAGTTTGCCGGCGAGATTCGACGACCTTTGGTCCATGTTCGCCTTGCCGACCTTGCGGGCCGCCATCGCAACTGTGTTCAAGTCACCGGCGTTATTGGCGACGATGATTGTCTGTACTGCCTCGAGGAAGCCCCGCATTTCTGCCAGGACCAGGTCGCGCTCCACCGCTGTTACGATGATCGCAGTGCGACCATCAGGGACAGACTCCGTTGCACCGACCACCATGAACCTGAGGATTAGTGCCAGTATCAACAAGCCCATGGTGGCAGCGATTGCGTAACAATATTTGCACACGACTATTCAATCCTCCTGAACACAGATGACTCAGTGCCTGCCGCCTCCTTTGCGGCCACTGCCGGATGAACCGCGACCCTGACATTGCGGGTCGTAGCCCCGGGTCTCATAGCGGTTGCGCTGTTCGTTCTGTGCGCCTTTGTCGTTTCTCTGTTGCTGATTCTTCTCGCGGTTCTGCGCTTGTGCCTGTTGCCCTGTGTCCGGGGCCTGTACTCTGTTCTGCTCACGGTTCTGCGCCTGGCTGCGCTGTTGCAGCGCCTCCTGATCGCCAGCATCTGTAGGTTCCTGCGCCAACCCCGCACCACCGAGCAGGAGGCTGATGCCAAGCAAAAACCCTGCAGTCCGAATGAATCCGGTTTTCATGCTGCTTCTCCTTACTGTTGTGAGTGTCTGGCGAAGGTCCTCGCGGTCGACTGTGCGGTGGTCTATGCGGGTATAATTGGCCATTGAGTGCAGCATGCGACGAACTTGTTTCGCGCGTGTTTCGCGTTTCATGAAATTTGTTACAAATTGTTTCCGATGAGTTCAGGTACTGCAGACACCCTCCTCGACGAACAGCTGCTGCTGGTCGTGGATGACGACAGAGGCATTCGCGACCTGCTGTCCCGCTACCTTGCACAGCAGGGTTATCGCGTAAACGCCGTTGCGGATGGGCGCGCAATGGACGATTGGCTCGCTGACAATAGTCCGGACCTGGTGATCCTGGATTTG
>Ga0255058_10000323_pt1 | contig 28659 bp, 19 predicted proteins | sample Cases_109_9_MG_FD_188637 | JGI IMG/M metagenome (GOLD analysis project Ga0255058, IMG submission 188637) | Seawater microbial communities from Amundsen Gulf, Northwest Territories, Canada - Cases_109_9 | ecosystem: Environmental > Aquatic > Marine > Gulf | place: Canada: Northwest Territories... | reverse complement strand
TGTAGCGCCTGGCAGCGTCGACCGAACCGGCGGGTGGGCTACCAGGCGATCCCGTAGTCCTCCCCGTGGTGGCTGGAGCCGCCCCACATCGTGCCGTGCTCGCGGTCGAAGTAGATCGCGTTGATCGGGCCCGACGTCCGCTCTCGGAACTCGAGGTCGTAACCCATCTCGCGGAGCTCCGCCCGGACCCAGGGCGGAACGTCGTTCTGGAGCAAGAGCCGGCCGGGCTCCGAGGGGTGGTCCCGGAAAGACCCCTTCATCTGGTAGCTGTTTATGTTCGGGGCCTCCGCCGCCTCCTGAACGTTCATCTCCCACTCGACGATGTTCAGGAGGAACTGGAGCAGATTCTGATCCTGGGTATCTCCGCCCTGCACCGCGAAGGAGAGGAAGGGCAAGCCGTCCTTGAGGGCCATCCCCGGGGTCAGCGTCGCCCGCGGCCGCTTGCCGGGCTCGATCACGTTGAAGGGGTTCTCCTCTTCGTGCAGCACGAAGCTCTGGGCACGCTGGCTGACACCAACGCCCGTGCGGCCGGCGATCACCGCGGGGATCCACGCGCCGCTCGGAGTGATCGAGACGACCCAGCCCTCGGCGTCGGCTGCCTGGATCGACGTCGTCCCCAGGTTGAAGGTCTCATCCAGCTCCTCGAACGTCGTGACCGGTTCCTCGACCTCCTGCCGCTCCAGGAACTCGAGGTAGGGATTCGTGCCGCCCTGGTACGGGTAGGGATCGCCCGGCCCGACGTCGGGGTCGTTGCGCTCCCAGTCGATCCGGCCCGCCCGGTCCCTGGCGTACTCCTTCGACAGCAATCCATCCATCGGCTCGTCCGGCGGGAAGTAGGGATCACCGTAGTAGAAGTCCCGGTCCGCGAAGGCGAGGTTCATGGCCTGATAGAGCGCGTGGATGTAGCGGGTGCTGTTGTAGCCCATGGCCTTGAGGTCGAGATTCTCGAGGATGTTCAAAGCCTGGAGCATGACCGGGCCCTGCACCCACGAGGTCAGCTTGTAGACCTCGATCCCCTTGTAGTCGGTCTTTACCGGCTCCTCGACGTAGACCTGCCAACGGTCCAGATCCTCCATCGTGATCAGTCCACCCTGCTCCTGGAGGCCGCGCACGAACTCCTCGGCGATGTCGCCTCGGTAGAAGCGGTCGTAGGCCGCGTAGATCGCCTCCTTGCGGCTCTTGCCGGCTGCCAGTGCCTCGGCCTCCGCCTCCGTCAGCTTGCGCAGCGTGACCGCCAGGTCCGCCTGCTTGAAAAGCTGACCCGGCACCGGCGGCTCACCGTCGTTGGGCAGGAAGACGGTCCGGGAATAGGGCCAGCCCTCGATATCCTCCCGGCCGCTCTCGATGCGGCCGATCGCCTGGGCCTCGATCGGGTATCCGTCGGCCATTTGGATCGCCGGTTCGAGTACCTCGGCCAGGCTCAGCGTCCCGTACTCGGCGAGCATCACCATGAGGCCGCCCGGAGTTCCCGGGGTGACTGCCGACAGCGGTCCGAGGTCGGGAGGATAGTCGTACCCCAGTTCGTTGAAGAACTCGGACGTCGCCCCGGTGGGTGCCACACCCAGGGCGTTAATGCCGACGACCTCGCCGGCTTTGGGATTGAAGATCAGCGCCTGAGTCTCTCCGCCCCAACCGAGGACGTCCCACATCGTCGCGGTCGCCGCCAGCATCGCACAGGCCGCGTCCACAGCGTTGCCTCCCTTCTGGAAGGTCATCGCGCCGGCCGTGGCGCCCAGCGGCTTGCCGGTGATGGCGACCCAGTGGGCGCCCTGGAGCGCGGGCTTGGCCGTCTGTTGAGCCTCGGAAGGCCGCGCCGTGATGCCGAGAAGGAGCGTGATCCACGCGATGAGCGAGGCGAAGCGAAAGAGTCGTCTGAGGGCGCGCACGGTACCTCCTGTCATGCGGGTGATCGCAACCGTCGGAACGAAACTCGGCCCGGGAACCTCGTCAGGCAACTCACGCTCACGGCACCAGAGGCGGGCTGCCGACGCGCGGCACGATGACGGCCTGGACCCCGTTCCGCAGCAGAGCCTCGTTGAAGGCGGGCACATCAGTCTCCAGAACGGTCCGCAGCCGCTGCCGGAGGACGGCCCACTCCGCGTTCAGGTCCTCGAACCGCTCGTAGGCGCCGGCGCTCGGGCGCCCATCCGGCCCACCGAAGCTGTAGTTGTCCTCCCCCGTCACGTACGCGTAGAGGTTCAGGTACTGGGTATCCAGCTTCGGTGAAAAGCGCAGCGCATCCTGATTGCTCTCGTTCTTCGTCTGCCGCAGGGCGTCCTCCACCGCCCCCAGTCTCGTCCCGAGCGTGTCCGCGTGCTCTCCGAGCTCGGCGGCGTAGCCTTCCTTCACGATGCGCTCGCCGATCGACGCCACCTGCTCGCGCACGGAGCGGATTTGGCGCAGGCCGTCGTAGACACGCGTCACCGTATCTCGAATCGCGGCCGCCAGCCGGTACTGTTCCTCGTAGTCCTCCTGGGCGACCGGCGGCTGTCGCGGATCCGCCGTCACCTCGAGCGATCTCGTCAGGGTCTTCCCCGCCGCCGTGAGGCTCACCGTATACCTGCCTGGAGGCGCCTTGACGCCCCCTTCATAGCCGGAGATCACGGCCTCTTTCAGGGTGGTGGGACCCGCGTAGGTGAGGTCCCACCCGAGTCGGTTCATCCCCGCCTTCACCTTCATCCTGCCGATCCGCTCCTCCTCGGCCGTGGCCGAATCGCTGGTGAAGGCCCGCACGAGCCGGTCGGCGGAGTCGTGGATCCGGAGGCGCACCTCGCCCTCCGGTTCCTCGGCCAGGTAGTAGTGGATCAGCGCCTTTCCCGGCAGCGGTTCGGGAGCCCATTCCCCCTGGGCGTCCAGGCCACCGGCGTTGCTCCGGTGCGCGGTGCGCGGCGCATACAGATGCACGGCCGATCCCGCCACCGCCGGATCCAGCTGCCGCAGCGGCGTCACGTCATCCAGGATCCAGAAAGAGCGGCCCTGGGTCGAGAGGATCAGGTCGTCGTGCGCCACCCGCATTCCGGTCACCGGCGTGATCGGAAGGTCGAGTTGAAGGGGCTGCCAGTTTCGCCCGTCGTCGAAGGAGACGAAGACGCCGAACTCGGTCCCGGCGTAGATCAGCCCTCGTCTCTCGGGATCCTCCCGAACCGTGCGCACGGGATAATCGGCGGGGATTCCGTTCGTCCCGGTCGCGAGCGACTCCCACGTAGCCCCGAAGTCCCTCGTGCGGAAGATGTACGGGCGCCAGTCATCCTCCCGGTAACGCTGCACGGCCACGAGAGCCCGCCCGGGCTGGTGGACGGAGAGGTCGATCTCGTCCACGGTGCCGCGCGCCGGCATGCCGGGGGGAGTCACGTCCGACCAGTTGGCGCCGCCGTCACGGGTGAGGTGCACCCGACCGTCATCCGTCCCAGCCCAGATCACGTCGTCCGAGTGCGGAGAGATCGCGAGCGAGAACACGGTATTGAAGACCTCGACGCCCGTTATGTCATGATCGACCGGACCGCCGGCGTACTCCTGCAGCGCGCGGTCGTTCGTGGTCAGATCGAGGCTGATCGTCTCCCAGTTCATCCCGCCGTCGGTCGTTCGATGCACGTACTGGGAGGAGTGGTAAACGACATCCGGGTCGTGGGGCGAGACCACGATGGGAGAGACCCACTGGAACCTGTACTTCAAGTTGTAGCCCGCCTCCCCTGATTGCTCCTGCGTGTAGTTCTGGATCCAACGTCGCTGCTGCGTCGTGCGGTCCCACCGGTCGATGATCCCGCTGTAGCACCCTCCGTAGACGATTTCCGGGTGGTCGGGATGGAGGCCGATAGGGCCGGTCTCGCAACCGCCGATGTTCTCCCAGCCCTCGCGTGCGTTGAGCGCGTTTCCCGTGTGCCAGGCGGGCACGCTGATCGTCGTGTTGTCCTGCTGCCCGCCGTAGAGGCGATAGGGGAAGGCGTTGTCCACGATCACGTCGTAGAACTCCGCGGTAGGCTGGTTCAGGTAAGTGGACCACGACTCGGCGCCGTTCAGGGTCACCTGCCCTCCCCCGTCATCACCCACGATCATGATCCGGCTGTCGTCCGGATTGATCCACAGGTCGTGGATGTCCCCGTGGGGGACCGGCACCTCCTCGAACTTCACCCCGCCGTCTATCGAACGGTGCAGCCGCACGTTCAGGCCCCAAACGGTGTTCTTGTCGCTCGGATCGGCCACCACTTGCGTGTAGTAGAAGGCACGTTGCCGCAGCGAATTGTCGCTGTTCACACGAGTCCAGGTCTTCCCCGCGTCATCCGATCGCCAGACGCCGCCATCCGGTTCGTGCTGGATGATCGCCCAGACACGCTCCGGGTCCGCCGGCGAGACGGCGACCCCCACCTTGCCCACGACGCCGGTGGGGAGCCCGCCCTCCAGCCTCTCCCAGCTGTCTCCGCCGTCCGTGGACTTGTAGACGCCGCCCTCGGCGCCGCCGCTGATCAGAGCCCACGGCTTCCGCTCGCCCCGCCACATGCCGGCGTACAGCTCACGCGGGTTGTGCGGGTTTATCGAGAGGTCCGACGCTCCGGTGCTGTCGTTCAGCGCCAGCACGTGCTCCCACGTCGCCCCCCCGTCTCCGGAGCGGAAGATACCGCGCTCGGGATTCTTTCCGAACGGGTGACCGAGGGCCGCCACGTACACGAGATCGGGATCGTTCGGGTGTACCTGTATGCGCCCGATCTGACCCGTCTCGGCCAGCCCGATGAAGCTCCAGGTCTTGCCGGCGTCCGTGGACCGCCACGCGCCGCGACCGGTCGAGGTGTTCCCGCGGATGTCGTCGCTCCCGGTGCCCACGTAGATGACGTTGGCGTCGGAGCGGGCGACCGCCACCGAGCCTATCGAGCCACCGAAGTGGCCGTCCGAGATGTTCCTCCAGTGCATCCCGGCGTCATCCGTCTTCCACACCCCACCTCCGGTCCGTCCCCATCAGGAAGGTGTGAACCTCGCCCGGGACGCCTGTCACCGCCGTCGAGCGCCCGCCCCGGAAAGGTCCGACCATGCGGTAGCTCAACGCGTCGAAGAGGGTCGAGTCGTAAACGATGCTCCTGCCGGCGTCCTGCGCCCTCAACGGCTCGACCGAGGCTACTGTGATCAGCCCGAGGGAGGCCACTCCGAGGGCGAGCGGCAGGATGATTCCGGCGAGCAGGTTGAGAGACGTGCGAGAGGGTATGCGGTTCCGTCGCATGGGACCAGCTTCCTGTTCGGGGTCAGGTGACACGGAAAGCGACCATCCACCGGAATCTGAATGGAGGCTCCGCAGCTGACAATGTCCCGAGCCTTGCCCGTTCTTGCTTCCTCCGGTCCTCGATCGCCCGCGTGAGTCGCGACGGCGACCTTCCGCGCCCCCCGCAGGAGCTCCCTCCACCGACCGTCGCTTGACCCAGGGGGCTGCCCCGAGGCAATTTTCCGCCGATATCGTGTAGGACGGCGGACGATTTGTGGCCGCTTGCCACCGCCGCGCGACAGTGAAGAACCTGGACGCGAGCCAAAAGGTCTAAAGTGCCGGGATAGAGCGGATCTTGCTGTATTCTGCGCCCCGCACGACGACCGGTCGGCGGGGCGTTTCGCGTTCCGGCGTTCCTCTTGCGGCGTCGTGACAGGCGTGTGGTGATGTGATGGCACGCGGACCTGGTGATGTGATGGCGCAAAGACGTGGGGCCGTGGCAATCAGGGAGTTAGATGACGCGTAGCGCCTTTCTCGAAACGCTCGGAGAGCGAATCCTCGTGTTCGACGGGGCGATGGGCACGAGCGTCCAGGCCCGAGAGCTCTCGGCGGACGATTTCGGCGGGCCCGCGCTCGAGGGCTGCAACGACTACCTGGTCTTGTCGCGCCCGGACGTCATCCGTGAGATCCATGCTTCGTTCCTGGAGGTGGGTTGCGACATCATCGAGACCGATACCTTCCGGGCCAATCGCCTAAGCGTCGCCGAGTACGGCCTTCAGGACCGAATCTTGGAGATGAACCGGACGGCTGCCCGCCTGGCGCGTGAGGTCGCCGACGACTTCTCGACTCCCGAGCGGCCGCGCTTTGTCGCCGGCAGCATCGGACCCTCGGGATACCTGCCGAGCACATCCGACCCGACGCTGGGCTCCGTCGGTTTCGACGAGCTGGCGGACGCCTTCGAGGAGCAGACTCGAGGGCTCGTCGAGGGGGGCGTCGACGTCCTGCTTATCGAGACCACGCAGGACATCCTGGAGCTGAAGGCCGCCGTCTCCGGCATTCGGCGCGGCCTGCGGGCCCTGGACGCGCCGTGCCCGATCCAGGCGCAGATCACGCTCGATACCTCGGGCCGGATGCTTCTCGGCACCGACATCGAAGCGGCCCTCACGATCTTGGAATCGCTGCGGGTCGACGTGGTCGGGCTCAACTGCTCCACCGGCCCGGAACACATGCGGCAGCCCATCCGCTACCTCTGCGAGCGGTCGATGCTGCCCGTGAGCGTCATCCCCAACGCCGGAATCCCGCACAACGAGGGCGGCGTGGCCGTCTACGGCTTGACGCCGGAAGAGCTCGCCGAGGCCCACGGCGAGTTCGTCACCCGAATCGGGGTTTCCATCGTGGGAGGATGCTGCGGCACGACGCCGGAGCACATGGCGGCGGTCGTGGACCGTGTCTGGGGCGCGGAGCCCCTCGTGCGAAGCGTGACCCATGCGCCGCGTGCCGCCAGCGCGATGACGGCGTTCGATCTGGCGCAGCTCCCCGCACCTACGCTAATCGGCGAGCGGGTCAACTCGCAGGGATCTCGCAAGGTGAAGGAGCTGCTTCTCGAGGATCGCTACGACGAGGTTCTCGAGGTGGCCCGCGAGCAGGTGGACGGAGGCGCCCACATTCTGGACGTGTGCGTGGCCCTCACGGAGCGCCCGGACGAGCTCGAGCAGATGCGGACGCTGGTCAAGCTCCTCGCCCAGGGCGTGCCAACGCCGCTGATGATCGACTCGACCGAGGCCGACGTCGTCGAGGAGGCCCTCAAAGCCTACCCCGGACGAGCCGTCATCAACTCCATCAACCTGGAGAACGGGAGGGAACGCATCGACCGGGTCGCGCCACTGGCCGTCGAGCACGGAGCCGCACTCGTCGCGCTGACGATCGACGAAGAGGGCATGGCCAAGACCGCCGACCGGAAGCTCGAGGTGGCGAGGAGGATCCACGACATCTGCGTCGAGGAGTACGCCCTGAAGCCCGAGGATCTGATCTTCGACGCCCTCACCTTCACTCTGGCCACCGGTGACGAGGAGTTCCGCCCCTCGGCGATCGAGACGATCGAGGGCATCCGCCGGATCAAGCAGGAGCTGCCGGGGACGTTTACCAGCCTTGGCGTGTCGAACGTCTCCTTCGGTCTGCGGCCGCACGCGCGACGGGCCCTCAACTCCGTCTTTCTCCACCACTGCGTCGAGGCGGGGATGGATATGGCGATCGTCAACGCCACGCACGTCACGCCCTACGCCGAGGTCGACGAGGAGGAGCGAGAGCTGTCGGACGACCTGATCTTCGACCGTCGTCCGGATGCGCTCGAGCGCTTCATCGGCCACTTCGAGGCCCACAGCCCGACGGAGGAGGCCAGGGTCGATCCGACGGCCGACATGACGCCGGAGGCCGCGATCCACTGGATGATCCTCCACCGGAAGAAGGAAGGTATCCAGCAGCTCGTGGAGCGGGCGATCCTGGATCGAGGCGGAGACAACGACGCCGCCGTCCACGTTCTCAACCAGGTCCTCCTGCCGGCCATGAAGGAGGTCGGAGATAAATTCGGTTCGGGGGAGCTCATCCTCCCCTTCGTCCTGCAATCGGCCGAGGTGATGAAGCGGGCGGTCACGAAGCTGGAGAGCTATCTCGACCAGCTCGAGGGGCAAACGAAGGGAGTGATCGTGCTGGCCACCGTCTTCGGCGATGTCCACGACATCGGCAAGAACCTGGTTGGCACGATCCTGAGCAACAACGGCTATACCGTCCACGACCTGGGCAAGCAGGTGCCGGTGAACACGATCATCGAGAAGGCCGAGGAGATGGGCGCCGACGTGATCGGGCTCTCCGCGCTCCTCGTCTCGACATCGAAACAGATGCCCCTGTGCGCCCAGGAGCTGTATAGCCGAGACCTCGCGTACCCGCTGCTGGTCGGAGGCGCCGCGATCAACCCCTCCTTCGTCCGCCAGGCCACGTTCGTCGGTGAGGAGCGCGACACGATGTATCCGGCGGGCATGTTCTACTGCAAGGATGCCTTCGCGGGCCTCGCCACGATGGACGCTCTCTCGGACCGGGAGGGTCGTGAGGCGTTCATCCAGAATCGTCACGCCGAGGTCCGCGAGGGGATCAGCCGGCGGGCGGAGCTGCAGGAGAAGGCCGCCAAGCTGCGGCCGACCAGTGCTCGGAGCGGTCCGTCGGCCGATGTGGAGGTTCCGAAGCCCGGGTTTTGGGGGGTGAAGGTGCTGGAGCGGATTCCTCTGGGAGAGCTCTTTCCCCTGATCGATCTCAACACTCTCTACCGGCTTCACTGGGGCGCCAAGAACGCGAAGGGCGAAGAATGGGAGGAGCTCGTGACCGGGCAGTTCGAGCCCCGGTTGGAGCGCTACCAGCAGGAGGCGCTGGCGGGCGGCTGGGTTCAGCCCACGGCAGCCTACGGCTTCTTCCCGGCGGGCTCGGCGGACGACGCGGTGCTTCTCTTCGATCCCACCGATCCGGGCCGCGAGCTCGCGCGCTTCGACTTCCCCCGTCAGGAGGCCCGCGATCGTCTGTGCCTGGCCGACTACTTCCGGCCCGTCGACACAGGCGGTAGCGACGTAGTCGATGGCGGCGGCCGTGTCGACGCAGGCGGCCGCGATGTAATCGCCCTTCAAATCGTCACGATCGGCGACGACCTGCTCGAGCGATCATCGCGACTCATGGAGGGCGGGGATTATTCGGAGGGATACTATCTGCACGGGTTCGGGGTCCGGCTGGCGGAGGCGGGCGCCGAGTACTTGCACCGGCGGGTTCGGGAAGAGCTCGGGATCGAGCCGGGCCGCGGGCTGCGCTATTCCTGGGGTTACGGCGCCTGTCCCGACCACCGGCAGCACCGGATCGTCTTCGATCTTCTGCCGGCACGGGAGCGATTGGGCATGGAGCTCACGGAAGCCGGGGCTCTGGTCCCGGAGATCTCGACCGCCGCCCTCGTCGTTCACCACCCCGAGGCCCGCTACTTCTCGGCCTAGCCGCGCTCCCACGACCGCGAAGGTCTAGCCGTCGGCTTCCTCCCCGGACAGCTTCCGCCGAAGATTCAGCAGCATCTCCTCGGTCATGGTCTTCAGATCATAATCCGGGCTCCATCCCCACTCCTCCCGCGCGGCGGCGTCGCTGATCGAATGGGGCCACGAGTCGGCGATACGCTGCCGCACCGGATCCACCTTGTACTCGATCCGGAACTCCGGCAGATGCCGGCGTATCGCCTCGGCCGCTTCCGCCGGCGTGAAGTTCATCGCCGTGACGTTGAACGCGTTGCGGTGAACCAGCCGGTCCGGATCCGCCTCCATGAGGTCCATCGCCGCCTTGATCGCGTCGGGCATGTACATCATGTCGAGGCGAGTGCCAGGCTTCAGGTAGCAGGTGTAGCGACCGTGCTTGATCGCCTCGTAGAAGATCTCGACCGCGTAGTCGGTGGTGCCTCCACCCGGTGGCGCCACGTGCGAGACGAGGCCGGGATAGCGAACGCCGCGGGTGTCGACGTCGAAGCGGGTGTGGTAGTAGTCGCAGATAAGCTCGCCCGCTGCCTTAGCCACGCCATACATGGTCGTGGGCCGCTGCACCGCGTCCTGGGGCGTCGCCTCACGCGGCGTGTTCGGGCCGAAGGCGCCGATCGAGCTGGGCACGAAGACGGCGCAGCGGCTGGCGCGCGCCACCTCCAACGTCCGGTAGAGGCCGCCCATGTTGACGTTCCACGCCACGTGCGGTTTCTCCTCGGCCACGGCGGAGAGGATGGCGGCCAGGTGGTAGATGGTGTCGATGCCGTGACGCCGCACGGCGACGTCGATCTGCCGCTGGCGCGTGACGTCGACGAACTCGAAGGGGCCGGAGTTCCCCTTCTGCGGGACGCGGATGTCCGATGCGACGACGTTCTCTGTCCCGTAGCGCTCGCGAAGAGCGCCGACGAGCTCGGCTCCGATCTGTCCCAGAGCGCCGGTGACGAGGATTCTGTTCAGCGGGCCTCCCGACCTGTCTGACGTCCCGTGAAGCGTCTCGAACTTATGGCGCACCGCGGAGGATGACGAGATGGATGGAGTGGTCTATACTGGCTGCCGTCGGGAGATTCCAAGCATCCCATACCACGCCCAAGAGAGCAGAATCGATGATGACCTCGAGAATGACTTCCAGTACGCCAACAAACCTGAGGACAAACACCCGAGCACGGGTTGGGCCCTTCGTGGCCATGCTCGCCCTCGTTCTGCTCGGCACGGCCGACCTGCGGGCTCAGGACGTACTCAGTCCGGAGTTGCTGTGGGGCCTGCCGCGCGTTGGCGCACCCAGCGTATCGCCGGACGGGCGGATGATCGCCTTCGGCGGGACGCGATACAGCGTGGAGGAGAACAAAGGTAACTCGGACCTCTACCTGATCCCGGTTGCCGGCGGCGAGCCCGTGCTCTTGGCCGGCACGCCGCACCGCGAGAGCGCCTCGCGCTGGCGGCCCGACGGCGAGTGGATCGGCTTCCTCTCGAACGAGAGCGGCTCGAACCAGCTGTGGGAGATCCGCCCGGACGGCTCGAGCAAGCGGCAGGTCACCGACGTCGAAGGCGGCATCTCCAACTTCCTCTACTCGCCGGGCGGCGGCCACGTGTCGTTCACGCGGGACGTGGAGGTGGATCCGACGACCGCGGACCTTCATCCGGACCTGCCCGAGGCAAACGTCCGGATCATCGACGACCTCATGTTCCGGCACTGGGATCATTGGCGAGACGGCAGCTACCGCCATCTGTTCATCGCCGCGTACTTGGACGGAGAGATCGGCGAGCCGGTCGACCTCATGCCGGACGAGCCCTACGACACGCCGCTCGACCCGTTCGGGGGCGTCGAGCAGATCGCGTGGGGCGCAGACGGCAGCCGGATCGCCTACACGAGCAAGAAGGTCACCGGAGCCGAGTTCGCCCGCAGCACCAACTCGGAGGTCTACGTATATGACCTCGAGACAGGAGAGACGTTCAACCTCACGATGGGCATGATGGGCTACGACATCGAGCCGGCCTTCTCCCCCGACGGACGGCAGCTGGCCTGGCTTAGCATGGAGCGGGGCGGATACGAGGCGGATCGGAACCGGCTCTTCGTCCTCGATCTCCAGACGGCCGAGAAGCGCGAGCTGTCCGAGGGATTCGATCAGGATGCCCACGGACCGGCTTGGTCGGCGGACTCACGCACGATCTACTTCACGAGCGAAACCGAGGGCACGATCCAGCTCTTCGCGGCGGAGGTGGAGTCCGGCCAGATCCGCCGGGTCAGCGAAGGCACTCACAACTACTACGGCTTCTCGGTCGCCGAGGGGGACGGAGGGCCTTACCTCATCGGACAGCGTGTGTCGATGTCCGCGCCCGCCGAGCTCTACCGTGTGGACGCGCGCACCGGCGAGACGGACCGGCTCACCTTCCTCACCGCGCCGATCATCGACCGGCTCGAGCTCGGGCGGGTGGAGCAGAGGTGGATTCCGGCGACCGACGGAGGGCGGATCCTCACGTGGGTGATCTACCCGCCCGGCTTCGACCCCGAGCATCGCTACCCCACCCTTCTCTACGCTCAGGGCGGGCCGCAGTCCACGGTCAGCCAGTTCTTCTCCTACCGGTGGAACTTCCAGCTCATGGCCGCCAACGGGTACATCATCGTCGCCCCGAACCGGCGCGGCGTGCCCAGCTTCGGCCAGGCCTGGAAGGAGGAGATCTCGCGTGATTGGGGCGGCCAGGCGATGAGGGATCTCCTGAGTGCGATCGACGAGGTTTCGGCGGAGCCCTTCGTGGATCGGGACCGACTGGGCGCCGTGGGCGCGAGCTTCGGCGGCTACACCGTCTTCTGGCTCGCCGGGAACCACGAGCGACGCTTCAAGGCGTTCGTCTCCCACGCGGGCGTCTTCAACCTCGAGAGCATGTTCGGAGCGACCGAGGAGCTCTTCTTCCCCAAGTTCGATCTCGGCGGGCCGTACTGGGATAGCCCAAGGCCCGAGAGCTACGACCTCTTCTCACCCCACCGGTTCGTTCAGAACTGGGACACTCCGATGCTGATTATCGGCGGCCAGCTGGACTTCCGCGTGCCGGTGACCGAGAGCATGCAGGCCTTCACCGCGCTGAGGGCGCAGGGGATCGACGGACGCTTCCTCTACTTCCCCGAGGAGGGGCACTGGATCCTCCGCCCTCAGAACGGACTCCTCTGGCACCGGGAGTTCTTCGGCTGGCTCGACCGTTACCTGAAGCCGCCCTCCTCCTGAGTCCACGAGGTGCGGGCTTGGCTCGCTAGAGCGTCCCGGTCCGTTGGCGGGCCGGGACGGCCCTTCGCTACATGGCGGGCGGCAGATCAGAATTCCAGATGTTGCGGAGAATCAGCCATGATCCGTCAGACTGACGCTCCCAGATGGCCATCCACTTCCCGACTTCCGACAGCGCCTCGCCCTCTTCGGGCGTGATGCTGGACACAAACCGGCCCCAGCCCACCGCGAGGTCGCCGGACACCCGAATGCCTTCGAGCACGTTGTCCACCTCGACGTCACCGAGATCGAAAAAGTCGGCCTGCCAGCCGCGGATCATCTCCGCGCCCTCCCGGAGCGGCACGTTGGGAGGCATCGAGACCGGCGCGTCGCCGAATAACTCCAAGAACGCGTCGGTGTCTTCCGCGTTCACCGCTGCGTCGAAGGCTTCGACCAGATCGGTGAACAGCTGCGTCGCCTCGGCCTGCGTCATCTCCGGCTCGGCCGGCGGTGGGGCCTGATCGGCGGGGGCGCAGGCCAGGCCAAGAAACACGATGCTCGAGGCCAGCACGGCTGCGGGCGTTCTCATGCAGCACCTCCTGATGGGGATGTCCTGATGGGAATGATCGGGGACGCATCAGCGTAGCCGATGGGAAGCTCGGCTGTCAACGAAGGCTCACAAATGACAAGCGGGGGCGCGTCGAGAACGACGCGCCCCCGCCCGGGGCTGCCAGCGGCCGCTCGAGGCGGTCCTCAACGATCTCCGGCGAACCTCATGAGCAGCCGGAGTTGGTCAGATACCGTGACAACCGAGCCGTCTGGCAGAAAGATGACTGTGTCCTCACAGGTAAGGCTCGCCGACGCCGACGCTGAAAGCTGCGATCCTGCGATCGCTCCGTTCATCTGATTGTCCGCGTCGCTAATCCGGCATCCCGAGAAGATGTTCTGATCGACGATCCCGGTTCCCGAGAAAATGTCTTCCCAGATGTCGTCCTGGCTCTTGGGGCTGGTAATCGTATCGCTCTGCGCCGATGGCGGAACGGTCATCGTGAAGTTGACCCCACCATCCGCTCGCGCGAATCCATCGACGATCGATCCGGAAACAGGGCTACCGGCGCACTCACCATCGTCGATAATAAGGAAGATCCCCCCGAAGGTGTCCTTGCTTTGATCACCAAGCGTGACCGAGCCCGAGCATAGCGACTCGTCTCCTACGGGGATGCCCAGAGCATCGATCCCCTCCCAGGACAGCGTCCAGCTCCCGAGGAACGTGCCGTCCACTTCGACCGCGTCCCCGAACGGAGTGTTGTCACAACCGGCCAGCGCGACGGCGCCGATCATGAGCATCAACGACGTTCTTCCTCTCATCGACCGCTCCTCCTGTGAGCGCTTTACCCTACTTCGCGCAAAACGGTGATACGGGTGCCATCAAGGATGTCGTACTAGAGCCAAACACTCATGCAAGAATGGTACAACTCAGGCGGGCGGGACGATCACTAATATAACGGTTTGTCGTAAAGGAAGTTAGGCCGGTTAGGAGTCTCAGAAGTCCCACGCCGGACGCCCCCCACATGAGTGGCACCGGCACATCATGCTGCCAGATCGTGCAAATTCTGACGCTGCCTGGCGATCCTAGGCCGCGTACAGGTCGATCACGCGCTCGAGGGCCCAGCGACACACGCGGCAGAAGCCCACGTCGTCGCGGGTGAACATGATGCAGTCGGTTTCCGATCGGTACAGACCGGCCGCCTCGTACATCGCGCCTTCAAAGGCCCCCACCGTGGCCGAATGGCGCATGGCCGCCAGCAGCTCGGTCTCGATGCGCTTCTGCTCCTCGAACAGAGCGTCGAACTCGGCCTCCGGAGCCTGCGCGTCGATCAGCGCCTGCCGTCGTGTCCGTATCTCACGGGCGTGCTCCTCGTAGGCTTCCTTGCCCCAGGGCGTGGGGAGCGGTGTGCCGGGGTCGACGAGGTGGGCCCACTTGACCCTCGACGGGTCGTTCAGGGCGGTCACGTTGGGTTCCCACGGCTCGGTCAGCACCTCCGGAGTCTCGTAGCTGACGGGCGACAGGTAGTACTCGTCCGCCAGCCCCGCGAAGTGGTGACCGAATTCGTGGATGAAGATGTACTCGGCGAACTCGGTGTCCACGGACGTCGTCGACTGCGCGTTGAAGATCCCGCCGCCGCCGTACTGCTTCTCATTGACGAGGATCTCCAGGAACTCGTAGGGCACGCCCGAGAGCGCCTCCCGCAGCGACCGGTTGTCGTAGGTGAGCAGGTAGCGCTCGGAGTCGAAGATGTTGTACTCCGCCGAGATCGGCGTCCGCCGGAACTCCCCGACGTGCGGCCTGTTCACGCCGCTCTCGGCCGACGGGAGATCCACCGCCCAGACGTTGAAATCGCTCCGTCGGCTCTTGAACGGCTCGAGAGCGAAGAGCGCCTCCACCAGCCGACGCGCGTCCGCGCGGAACTTCTCCATCTCGTCGGTCCGGTACCCCTCGCTAAGGAGCACGATGTCCACTTTCTCGGTCGGCGGTCCGCTCTCGAACACCGCCCACACGTTCGAGCGACGAGGCGGATCGGCCGCGTTCACGAAACGCGAGTTGGGATCGATCGACACGGACCAGATCTCGTGAAACGCGTTCCGATCATCGCGCTTCTTGAGGACGACCTGCACGGGTTCACGCGGCCAGGGGAAGCGCAGCGACTCGTGGAAGGTCCGGTGCACGGAGCGCGCCTCGCCCGTCGTCTCCCACTCGCCGTAGATCGAGGCGAAGCCGCGGGAATAGATGACCCGGTTCGTGGCGGGATCGATCACCTCGAACAGGTACTTGCCCAGGTTCGTGTCGTCGACGAGCCGTGTCAGGCTGCCGGCCCACGCGCCGTCCGAGACGACGCGGTCGAGCCCGAGGGTCTCTTCGTCGACATCGCCCGTGTGGAAGTAGTCGACGCGCATCGTCTTCGGAACGAAGTATCGGTCGAAGACATCCGGCTTCTGGGCGAGCGACTCCTGGGCGAGCGGCTCCTGGGCGAGGCCGGCCGAGCTCGACAGGACGAGGATCCACGCAGACAACGAGAACAGACGCATCATCGATCTCCTTTCAACCGCTCGCGCTGGAGGCGCGACGCGGGTTGCGCGGCTCGGATTGCCCTACAGGGACGGCACCGAGAGCTACGCGGCCAGAGCCTGTTCGAGATCGTCGATCAGATCGTCGGCATCCTCGAGACCGACGGAGAACCGGATCAGCGCGTCCGAGATGCCGGACGCGGCCCGCTCCTCCGCGCTCAGGCCCACGTGTACCGCCGCCGCCGGCCGGATAATCAGAGAGTCGACGCCACCCAGACTGGGAGCGACGATCGGGAGCTCCAGGGCGGCGAGAAACCGTTCCGCCCTCTCCACATCGCCATCGAGCTCGAAGCTGAGCATGCCGCCGGTGCCGTCGAAGAGCCGCAGGGCAAGCTCGTGCTCCTCGTGCGACTCGAGCCCGGGGTAGTGCACCGCCCTCATCGCCGGATGCTCCGCGAGGAACCTGGCGATGCGCTCCGCGGACTCGTTCTGCCGGCGCACCCGAACCCCCAGTGTCTTGAGCGCCCGGTGCAGCAGGAAGCAGGCGTGCGGATCGAGCGATCCGCCCATGTGGTCATGCAGGTGCTTCGTCCCCTGGACGAGCTCGGCCGAACCGATCACGGCACCGGCGATCAGATCGTTGTGACCGTTCAGGTACTTCGTGGCGCTGTGCACGGACAGGTCGAATCCGATCTCGGTAGGGCGGAAGTTCACCGGCGAGGCGAACGTGTTGTCGATGATCGAGACGAGCCCGTTCGCCCGCGCGAACTCGACGACGCCCTCGAGGTCCGGGACCTGCACCAGCGGGTTCGTGAGCGTCTCCACGTAGATCGCCTTCGTCTCGGGCCGCAGCTCCCGCTTCCAGGCTTCCCGGTCCTTGCGATCGACCAGGGTATGGGAGATCCCGTAGGCGGGAAGATCCTTCGTGATCAGGCTGTGCGTCCCGCCGTACAGACAGTCCTGAGCGAGCACGTGGCCGCCCGACCTGAGAACCGAGAGCAGCACCCCCGAGATGGCCGCCATGCCGCTGGCCGTCACGAGCGCGGCCTCGGCGTTCTCCAGCGCCGCCAGCTTCGCGTGTAGGGCCAGGTGATTCGGGCTGTTGCTCAGACGAGCGTACCTGATGTCGTGGTAGTCGGTCTCGCCCTCGTAGTCGTACGTGCTGGTCTGGAAGATGGGCATCGCCACCGCCCCGCCGATGCGAGGTCGGGGCTCGCCCGCATGAATCGCCTTGGTGTCTATCGCCCGGTCGCCGTCCGCCATCTCTCCCGCTCCTTGGTCAGGGGCCGTCCCGCCGCCTCGCGTGCGCCTCGAGCTCGCCGGACCATACTATCTCCTTCCGGTACCGCTGGCGCGAGGTCCGGAGGTACGGGATATTCATGGTCCAGAATCGTATGCGAACCGAGGAGAGAGAAATGCGTGCAGAGCGTTTGGCGATGGCAGGAATCCTCACCGTGGCGCTGTCCGGCTGTGGCGGTGGCATCAGCGTGACGAGCGATTGGGACCCGGGGGTGGACTTCACGTCCTTCAACACCTTCGTGGTGCTGGACGAGGCTTCGGGCGGGAGCGGGATCGACCAGCTGAACCAGAACCGAATCAAGGCCTCCATCGCCAGCCATCTTGAGGCGAAGGGCATGCGTCAGGTGGGCAACGAGAACGACGCCGACGCCCTCGTCGGCTGGCAGATCACGACGGACCAGCGGTCATCCTTCCAGACCGTGAGCACCGGCTGGGGCGGCTACGGTTGGGGTAGGAGCGGTTGGTACGGTGGTAGCAGCATGGGCATGACCTCGAGCCGGACTACCGAGACGCGCTACGAGGTCGGCACGCTCGTCATCGCCATGTTCGACACCGAGAGAGACGAGATGATGTTCACGGCGACGGGCTCCAAGACGCTCTCGAGCGACAACCCGTCGCCGGCGGAGCAGCAGAAGCGCATCGACGAGGCGGTGGCGAAGATCCTCAAGGACTTCCCTCCGGGAAGCGGCGACTAGCGACGCTCGGCACTTGCGGGCTGCCTCCTGGCAGCAGCATTGAGCAAAGACCTGAACGCCCGTGGTCGTCCTCGGCCGCGGGCGTTCACTCGCGCGGCACTCGATGTCTGATCAGCGGCCCCACGCGGGCGCCGAGCAAGCGGGGCGAGTCGTCGGGCGCTACTGCTTCCGTCCCCCCTTGCACTCCGGCGGCCCCTTCCCTGGCACACCCTCTGAGGGTCCCTGTCCAGGAATCGGGACGCACTCTGCGGCAGCCCCGTAGGCGTTCATGAGTGAATCCGCGAACGTCACGGCGCCGGCGGTGATCGCCAGCGCGATCAGGGCGATGAGAAGGACGTACTCGACGGTGTCTTGAGCCCGTCTACAACGAAGCAGCCCGCGAATCAGCAGTGTAGCCCGCCTTTCCTCAACTCGCACGGGATATCGAACGCGGCCTTATTGTTCAGCAAAGTGTGTGCCGGTGAAGAGTCGGCGCCGGAGGCGGCTCGAAGGTACGCGACACCGTCCGGGGAACGCACGGATCAGGTCCTGAACGTCGCAGGCCCAGATGAGGCGTGCACCGCAGCGGGAATCAATCGTCCGAGACCTCGACGATCATCTCGATCTCCACGGTGATGTCGAACGGCAGAGACGCCATGCCCACGGCAGCCCGAGCGTGCCTCCCACGCTCGCCGAAGACGTCGATGAGCAGGTCCGAGCAGCCGTTGATCACCTGTGAGTGCTGGGTGAACCCCTCGACGGCGTTGACCATGCCGAACACCCGCACGATCCGGCTCACTTTCGAGAGGTCTCCGATCTCGTCCTTGAGTGAAGCAAGCAGACAGATCGCCGTGCGCCGAGCGCTCTCGTAGGCTTCATCGACCGTCCGGTCCAGCCCGACCTTCCCTCTGTCCTCCTCGGTGAACTCGCACGGACCGTGGCCACCCAGGAAAATCAGGTCCCCGGACCGAACGGCCCTGACGTAGTTGGCGACGGGCGCGTACGGCGTCGGAAGCTCGATCCCCAGCTTGCGAAGTCGTTCCTCTGGGGTGGCCGCATCCTGGCCGGAAGCCGCGACCGGGAAGCCGGCCAGGAGGGCGAGGGCAAGCAGTGATGGGCGTCGCACTAGCTACCGGACAAAGCCCTTCTCAGATCGTCCAAGTTCATCACGGGCGTGAACTCGATCTCCGCTTCGAACTGCTGGAGCAGCGGCTCCGCGACCTGCGGGATCTGGGCCGGATCGGTCATGTCGAAGACAATCATCCCGGCTCGCTTTCCGTCCAGTGGCCCGAAGTAGGCCGCCTCCGGCTCCAGCTGCTCGAGCAGGGTCTCGATCCCTGTCATCAGCGAGCCGTCCTGGATTGCCTGATTGCCCTTCGCTGCCGGAATCGTCCACTTGAACATCATGCGCATCCTGACCTCCCTGTTGTGATCCTCGACTTACAGTGAGTGGGCCCGGCAAGACTCGAACCCGCGACCTTGGGATTATGAGGCCCTGACCCCTGGGGGTGCCAGACCACACCAGACCAACAGATCAACACTTTACGGTGTCTCTTCCCTGCCCCGCGAGTCCGTCTGGTCGTTGAGGGTCGTTCGTTCCGACACAGTCTCGGGTGGGTCGAGACCCCCGATGGACACCGCGTGACTGTCAAAGGTATGCTGCGCTTCCGCGCAGCTACTTCAGTCCGAGCCTCGCCACAAGCTCGTCGAATCGGGGGTCGTCACGGAGCGGATCCAGCGCTTCTCAGACGGGCGATCGATGTTCGGTGTCTCTTCGGGTTCGTGCAGGCAGAAACGGCCGCTACGGAGCGCACAGGCGGTCAGAAAGGGATCGTGGGATGGAGTCTGGAAGTCCTGGCGATAACAAGGTGGCCGTTGGTAACATCCGTTCCATGCCCACCAAAACGAGCTTTGGCGCTGCTGCATCGAGGATGTGAGACGCGCCGTCCGGAGTGCTGGGAGGTCCAGAAAGTGAACGACGCTCCGACTTTCCCAGAGCGACTATCCAAACGACGGAAAATCTGGTGGCAAAAGCCACGGAACTACCGCGATCCCAGGACCTACACCGACTTTCTCCATCAGATCCGGGAGCGCAACGTGCTGCGCAGCCAATTCGACTCCGACGAGCTTTGGCGCTGCTGTAGCTACTGGCAGCGCTCGCTCAGCAACAAGTGGAATGCGCGGGAGTTCGCCGAGCGGCATGGCCTTCGAGTGCCGGAACTGTACTGGCATGGGCGAAACCTATCGAGGCTTGATTTCAACACCCTTCCGGAGTGCTTCGTTATACGGCCAACTTTCGGGCACTCCCGGCAGGGAGTTTTTGTCATCTGTGATGGTGTGAACTTGCTGTCAGGTACCAAGGTGAGCCGACGAGATGTGCTGCGGGCTTCAGCCGGAAGGGCCAGGAGGCTCTTGATGGGTCCCGTGCTCGTCGAGGAGTTCGTGGGCGAAGCTCGCCCAGATGCACGTCTGCCGCTGGAGTTGAAGCTCCATATGTTCAACGAGCGCGTAGGTGCAATCGACCTTCTAGAGCGGAGTTCCGCCAAGGGCCAAACCCGCCACCGATACTACTCGGCCTCCTGGGAGCCCTTTTCCGATCCGATGTACCGGCAATATTCGCTGGCTGATCCTATTCCCGCTCCGAGCTGGCTTCCGGAGTTGCTGCGGGCGGGCAAACGACTGGGACAAGCGTACGGCACCTACGTACGTGTCGATTTCCTGGTCGCAGGCGACCGGGTTGTGTTCGGTGAATTCGCGACAACGCCGGGCGTCCACACAGCGTTTGCCGACGAGTATTTTGGTAGATTGTGGCAGGAGACTTTTCCGGAAGCGCTATAGGCAGCACGTCGCCCGCTGCCACGCGACTTCGAGCAGGCAGGGGCGGTGCCCCCCATCGGGGCGGGCCTGTCTGACAGGGGTGAACCCTTCTCGCCCGCTCCCACGCGCCTTCGAGCAGGCAGGCCGGCAGCCCCCCAGTGCACCCCGGTCGATATACGGGGTGAACAGCGCGCTTCTCCATCCTTCTAACCAATCAACTCCCGATTCGGCGGGCGGAGGTGTGTGCCTCAGCCCAGCACGAGCCGGCCAAGGTCGTCGCAGCGTTCCCAGGCGTCGGCCTCGCCAATCTCAATCAAGCGGGCGATGTAATCGGGCTGAAACATCAGCAGACTTAAGAAGTCGGGGCTTGTCGTCTCGCGGGTGCCGAGGCCTCGGGTCAAGAAGCGAAACCCGCGAGGCAGGTCCGGCTCGTACTCGCGAGCGAGCTTACCCAGGTCCACCGATGGCCGCAGAACCATGATTTCAATCTTCCGCATGCCCCCGCGTTTCTCCGGCGGCAACTCGCTGAGCAGGCTGTTGATCCGCTCGAGCCGCTGAACGTCTTGATCGATGACATCGAGGAAGATGGCGTTGAAGAGCTTCCCCAGGATCTGAGCGGGCGGCGGGTAGCTAGCCTCGCGCAATTCCGCCTCCTGAGCGCCGCGTTTGTAGCGTGTCGAAACGGCGATGATGCGGCTGGCCCCCAGGTGGACTGCCGGTGCCAGCGGCGCCGCCAGGCGGACACCACCGTCGCCGTGCCATGCGTCGATCAGACGTACGGCGGGGAAGATTAGCGGCAGGGCGGCCGAGGCCATCACATGGTCGACGGTGAGCCGGACCTTGGCGCTGCACCGGTCGGGGCGCTCCCATGTCTGGATGTCGCACCCCTGGACCCAGGTCGTCGTCTGGCCGGTGCTGTAGTTGAGAGTGGTGAGAGCCACCGCATCGAGAAGGCCTGCTTCCAAATTGCGGGCGATGCCCGTGATCTCGCCGTCCACGGTGCAGAGCTCTCGCTCGAGCAGCTGCGAGAGGGGCGCGGTGTCCACCAGGCCACGCACCTTGGGAGCGATCCGGACACCGCCCGAGATCAGCCGCGTCGCCCAGCGCGCCACGTTCCGCCCGAGCGCCAGGACTCCCGTACCAAAGACACGGTCGCCCTGCAAATCGCTCCAGAGCCGGCTGAGCTCATGCGTGGCTTCGGCGATACCGCCCGGGTGGCTGGCGAGAAAAGCGGCGTTGACGGCCCCTGCCGACACCCCTGTGATGATGGGAAAACGGTAATCTGGCGCCAGCTCGGCCAGGCAGCGCAGCAGTCCCACCTGGTACGCGGCGCGTGCCCCGCCGCCGCTCAGTGCGATGGCAACCTCGCCGCCTCTTCGTTCCTCGCCCGACCTCAATGGGAGTCTCCCCTCCTCTCGATATGGCGCCGGAGCCGAACCCGAGCCCAACTAGCTGTAGAACTTGCCGTTCGTACGGGCCATCTCGACCAGCAGCTCGACAGGCGTGAAGCGGCCGCCAAACCGGGAGGCGTAGTGGTCGGACGATAAGTCTCCAGGCCTTGGTCTGGTGTCGGGCGGGCCTCCTCAAGCAAAAGGGGAGGCCACACCGCTACTATCAGGTTCAGCCGCGTAGAGCACGGAACGTCTCTGGGTCAAACGCATCCACTTGGATGACCTCATCTCGCACCTCGTCGGCGTCGAGCACCTGTTGACGTTCTTCCGCGCTTATGATTCTCGCCTCCACCGCGCGGTCCAGCAGTATGTCGCCAGGCGCCTTGTCGAGGAGTCCGGCGCGAAGCGCGTCCCGGATCTTCCTCTCCACGGCCAGCGCCACCAACGCCTGATCCAGGGCGGCATCCAATCGGCCCAGGCCGGGTTCCTCTGGCGGAGGGACGTAGATGTCACGGGTCAGAGTCCGACACACCTGTCGATCCTCCAACAGCCCGCGAGCTACGGCAGCACCGAGCTTGTCGCTCGGCTGGCGCTGGCGGGTCCCGAGCGGGAAGATCAGGGGTCGCAACGCCCAGGCCGCCGCGCGGTTCGGAAGGTTGCCAAGAACTCCGACCAACGCCGTCTGGATCTGATGTAACGCGTGCATACACGACCACTCGACGAACGGGAGGTCGCAGGCCGGTTGTCCCTCGTCCTCGTACCGCTTGAGCGCAGCCGACCCCAGATACATCCAAGCGAGTGCATCAGCCAGTCGTCCGCTGATCTTCTCGCGCCGCTTGAGCGCGCCGCCGAGCGTGGCCATCGCCGCGTCTGAGACGAGAGTGAACGCGGCGCTCATCCGGGTGAACTGCCCATAGAAATGCCGAGCCTTCCCTCCGGTGGGTGGGCGCAGTAGTCGACCGTTCGTGAGTCCGAGGAGGAGAGCGCGGACGGCGCTCGTGGCGACGTGGCCGATGTGCCCGAAGAAGGCCCGGTCGAACCGCGCTGTGTCGCTCTCCGCGACGGCCTGAATCTCCTCTTGCGCATACGGATGACTCCGGATCGCCCCTTGGCCATAGATGATCATGGAGCGTGTCAGGATGTTGGCTCCTTCCACGGTGATGCCGATCGGCACGGCTTGATACGCGTGGGCGAGCATGTTGCGCGGTCCGCGGCAGATGGCGGCGCCGGCCCGGATGTCCATCGCGGCGTTGACCACCTGGCGCATGGACTCCGTGAGGTATGCCTTGACGATCGCCGACAGCACAGCTGGCCGTTCGCCGGCATCCACGGCTCCGGCCGTCAAGGTTCTGGCGGCGTTCATCAGATAGGTGAGCCCCCCAATACGGGCGAGCGGCTCCTCGATGCCTTCGAACCGACCGATCGGGGTGTCGAACTGCTCACGGACGGTGGCGTAGGCGCCGACGACGCGCGTGGCCAGCTCGGCCGAGGCCACAGCGAGCGAGGGAAGCGAGATGGACCGGCCGGCGGCCAGACTCTCCATGAGCATGCGCCATCCTTGGCCCGCGTTCTCGCGTCCTCCGATGATGAAGTCGAGGGGAACGAAGACGTCACGGCCCCAGTTCGGTCCGACCTGAAACGGCACGCCCATCGTGTCGTGTCGCGCCCCGATCTCGATCCCGGGGAGGCCGGCGGGGATGAGGGCGCAGGTGATGCCGAGGTCCTCTTCACCCCCGAGCAGCCGATCGGGGTCGCGCAGCCGGAAGGCGAGCCCGATCACGGTCGCCACGGGCCCCAGCGTGATGTACCGCTTGCGCCAGTTAAGGCGCATCCCCAGTACTTCCTCACCCCGATATGTCCCCCGGCACACGATCCCCACGCTCTGCATCGCAGCCGCATCGCTCCCGGCCTCTGGCCCGGTCAGGGCGAAGCAGGGGATCTCTTCGCCGGTCGCCAGCCGCGGGAGGTAATGCTGCTTCTGCTCCTCGGTGCCGTAATGCAGGACCAGTTCTGCGGGGCCGAGCGAGTTGGGCACCATCACCGTCACGCCCGCCGTGACGCTTCGGCTCGACAGCTTCGTGACGACGGCCGAGTGGGCGGCCGCAGAGAATTCGAGCCCGCCGTACGCCTCGGGGATGATCATCCCGAAGAAGCGGTGTCGCTTGATGAACTCCCAGACCTCCGGCGCGAGGTCTCCGCGCTGCACCACCTCCCACTCCTCGACCATTTGGCAGAGTTCCTCTACCGGGCCGTCGAGGAAGGCCCGTTCCTTCTCCGAGAGAGCCTTCGGTGTGAAGGCGAGGAGCTTGCGCCAGTCGGGATTGCCCGAGAAGAGGTCGCCGTCCCACCAGACCGTCCCCGCTTCGAGGGCGATCCGCTCGGTGTCGCCGAGTCGCGGGAGCAGTGGCGAGACGAGACGGATCACCCAGCGGGTCACCAGGCGACGCCGGAGCGTCGTTATGCCGAAGACCAGCGCCAGTCCGCCAAACAGACCCCCGGCGATGCCGTAGAGGATCGAGGAGCTCGAGCCGTAACCCACCCACCACGCCAAAGCCAACCCGCCGGGCGCGACCCATGCCCAGTAGGCGTGGCCGAGGTAGAGAAGAGTCACACCGAGGCCGAGCAGCAGGACTACGAAGGCGATGCTCATGGGATAAGTCGTATCCTCAGAGGGGCTGCAAGCTGAGGCGTTGCTCTCCGTCGATGTGAAATAGAGTTCTCTCGGGCAGGGCCGTCCAGTCCTCCCCTTTCACGCGCCGCCAGACGCCATCGAGCAGGCCGGGCCGGTGCCCCCCCAGGCCACCCCGGTCGATATACGGGGGTGAACCCGGACCCATAGACGTTCGTCACGAACACTTCTGTGTTGCTGTCGCCGAGAGAAGGATGGAAAACATAAGCGATCCTGCGCCGTTTTAGCCGTCTTCCGTACGGGCCCAGAAGTAGTCACGGACGTAGCGGTGCATTTCCATCTTGCGCGTATTCCAGCGCCAACAACCACTCGAATCAATGGCGATGTCACGGAATGGATCGAAGGCGAATTGCCGAAGACCCTCGTAGCGCTCGTGGTACATGCGATCTCGTCTGTGGCCGTGCCAGAGATGGAAGACGGCGCCTTCCACACACCCGACGTTGCCTTGTACCTCCTCATGAAACGGGCGAGCCCAGGCGGAGAAATGTTCCGACTGGCGTTGGTTCGCGTGCCAGGTGTTCCGGAGACCGTCGAACTGCGCAAACGTGGCGCAGGCCATTGCGCGGTCCCCGCCGCCAAGAATGCCGGCGTCGTACAGGCCGTGGATTTCCAGCAGTCGCCGCTGTGCCGCCCACGCCAGTCCGAGAGAGCTGCCCCATCGACGGACGATTGCGCCTTCTCGGACGACGTCCGTCGAGACCAATCCGTGGGAAAGCTTGTACGCCAGCGAGTTGCCCACGGCATAGTCCGCCAGCGAACTCGCCTGCTCTGGGAGCGTCTCGGGTGGCAGGTTGTAGCGCTCGTGGAAAAGCTGAACGAGGGGCACGTCGCGCAGGAGCCGAGTCGCGACGCGGGGCCAGTCGGGGCGTCCAAGGACGACGTCGCAATCGATCCAAGCAACCTCTTGGCAGTCCGCCGGCAGGGCCCTCAGCGCGACGTTCAGCAGCCGCTCCTTTTGCCACAGGACGTGCCGCCCACGTATCTGCACGAGTACGTCGGCGTCTCCTTCGCCCAGTTCGAAGTCTGGGCTGCAGGAGAGTTCCACCGTCGCCAGCGGGACGGCCAAGCGCCGGCGGAAGATGCGGTAGTTCCTAAGGCGGCTCCGATAACCGGCCGGATTGAAATAGCTGGTGATCGCCCAGATGCCGTGATCGCCGTTCGCCGTCGGTGAGTCGCGCCCGGAGATCTTGGGGGACGTCAGACGTTGGTTTGAAATAGACGCGAAAGACGCGCCGGCGCCGGCTGCCGCGACGATCAAGACTAGGGGCTGACCGCAGGGTTAATCGTCCCCCGGTGGCGAGCCCTGCAGCCGCGCTGTGACTCTAACTGCCGCTCTCGCATATTCTATCCGGCGTCTGTAGCCTCAGGTCGTGAATTCCTGAAACGTAAAGATGACTAGCATCACCCTCGATCATCGACGAGGCAAGTAGCGTTGAAGATGGGCGATTCCGTCGACGTTGTCGTCATCGGTGCCGGCAATGCGGCCTTCAGCGCCGCACTCTCCGCGCGGGAAAAGGGCGCCAGCGTACTCATGCTCGAGCGCGCTCCGAAAGAGGAAGCCAATGGCAATTCACGCTTCACTGCCGGATCGATGCGTTTCGCGTATGAGGGGATCGATGACCTGCGAGCTCTGATGCCCGAGCTGACCGACGAGGAGATCGCAAGCACGGATTTTGGCAGCTATCCCGCAGGGCGGTATCGACACGACATGAATCGTCTCAACGAACACCGTTCTGACGCGGATCTGGTCGAGATCCTGGTCACAAGGAGCAAGTCGACGCTCCTCTGGATGCGGGAGAAAGGCCTTCGCTTCGTGCCGGCGTACGCTAGTCAATCGATCCGGAAGAATGGCAAGGTCAAGTTCTGGGGTGGCTCGACGGTGGAGGTCTCGGGGGGCGGAACCGGCCTAGTGGATGCCTGGACACGTGCCGCCGAACGGGAAAGCATTCCAATTCTATACGGGGCCCGGGCGGAAAGTCTCCTCCACAGCAATGCGGGCGTCCACGGGGTTCGCGCGCGAGTCAACGGCCGGACCACCGAGATCAAGGCGAGCTGCCTCGTGCTCGCGGCGGGTGGCTTCGAGGCGAACGCGAAGTGGCGCGCCCGCCACCTCGGCGCCGGCTGGCAGCTGGCCAAGGTGCGGGGTACCCGCTACAACACGGGCGACGGCATCCGCATGGGGCTGGAAGCCGGTGCCGTGCCCTACGGTCGATGGTCCGGCTGTCATGCCGTCGGCTGGGATCGCAATGCGCCCCAGTACGGCGATCTCGTCGTGGGCAATCGTTTTCAAAAACACAGCTATCCCTTCGGGATCACCATCAATGCCCTTGGCGAGCGCTTCGTCGATGAGGGCTCCGAATTCCGCAACTACACGTACGCGAATTACGGGCGGGCGGTCCTAAATCAGCCGGGGCGATTTGCGTGGCAGATCTTCGATGGCAAGACGCTTCACCTTCTGCGGGACGAGTACCGAATCAACCGCGTTACGAAGGTCGCCGCGGCGAGCTTGATGGAACTCGTGACGAAGCTGGAGGGCGTCGATGCGGAGCGAGCGCTGCAGACGATCTACCAGTACAACGCCGCCGTGCAGATCGGCGTCCCCTTCGATCCAAGCACCGAAGACGGACGCGCTACTACCGGGCTCATCGTTTCCAAGTCGAACTGGTCAACCACCATCGACACACCGCCCTTCGAAGCGTACGCAGTAACCTGTGGCATTACCTTTACTTACGGTGGTTTGCGCATCAACACGGCGGCCGAGGTGTTGGATCGCGATCTTGAGCCCATTCGCGGTCTTTACGCCGCGGGCGAGCTCGTAGGCGGCTTGTTTCACTTCAACTATCCGGGCGGCTCCGGCCTAACGGCCGGGGCGGTGTTCGGTCGCATTGCGGGGGCTTCGGCGGCCCGGGCCGCAGGCAGGTAGCTGCCCGAAAGTGTCGCTCATGAACTCAAAGCCACTGGACATCCTGTATGTCGGTACCCTGCCGCCGCACCCGGGAGGCTCGGCCATTTCCGCGGCTCAGCTGCTCGGGGCCTTCAGCAACCGCGGACACAAGGTGCGCGCTCTCTCTCCCATCACAAAAACCCAGAGCGCGGAAGGCGATTCGTTCGCGACCCAGCAGCAAGGAATATCGGTCAAGCGGTTCACCGTCCCCTCTGCGTACACGACCGCCTACCGCCCTGCCGACGCTGGTTATTGCCGCACCGAGAGCGAGAGCATCGGCCGACTCCTGCCGGCAATGGTCACGGAACAGCGACCGGACATTCTCCTTATCGGCCGAGAATCATTCGCCTGGCACGTTCCGGACATCGCCGAGTCCCAATCCCTCCCGTGCGTCTTGCGTGCAGCCGGTGCCACCACGGCGGGGATCATAGAAGGAACGTATCCGCTCTCCCTCGCCGAGCGGCTCATCGAACAGTGCTGCCGGACGAATCTGGTGATCACGCCATCGGAATACTTGGCCAGGGAGCTCCGGCGGCTGGGGGTGAGCCGAATCAAAGTGATCTTGAATGCGGTCGACTTGAACGCCTTCCGTCCCGCCCCGAAAGACCCTCAGCTGCTGGCAAACCTGGGCATTGACGAGCGCGATACTGTCATCGCTTACGTTGGAAACCTTAATGACCGAAAACGGCCGGTCGATATCGTGCGTTCCTCGGTGCAGGTCCTTGCCCGCTGCCCGGACGTTGTCTACGTCATCGTCGGAGAGGGCACCCTGCTAGAGGAAACAGTAAGAGCCTCTCGTGCGCTGAGAGTCGACGACAGGTTCCGCTACGTCGGCTGGCAGAGCTATGAGCATATTCCGAAGTACATCAACCTTGCGGATATCGTCTTGTTACCTTCTACGGGCGAGGGCCTGGCGCGGGTGTATCTGGAAACGCAGGCCTGCGGGCGCGTGTTGATCGCCAGCGACATCGCGCCCGCGAGGGAAGTCGTCGAGCCTGGCGAGACCGGCCTCCTTTTCCCAGTGGGCGATGTGGATGGACTCGCCCAGAGATGCATCGAGGCCGCGCTAGACCCTGGGCTTTGTGCGCACATCGGCCGAGCGGCACTTGAGAGAGTCCAGCGGAACGACATCTGCGCTGCCACCACGGATTACCTCGACGCACTCGAGGCACTCGTCCAGTAGCTCCCCTCCCGAAGGCGCCACCAGCTCCGAGCTCGTTTCCCGGCACTGACCCCTTGTTTCTGCCCCATGACTTTCCCGCGCTCCCACGCGCCATCGAGCAGGCCGGGCCGGCAGCCCGCAGACGGGCGATCTATGTTCGGTGTGTCGGGCTCGTGCCGGCAGAAACGG
>Ga0255058_10000322_pt1 | contig 28684 bp, 23 predicted proteins | sample Cases_109_9_MG_FD_188637 | JGI IMG/M metagenome (GOLD analysis project Ga0255058, IMG submission 188637) | Seawater microbial communities from Amundsen Gulf, Northwest Territories, Canada - Cases_109_9 | ecosystem: Environmental > Aquatic > Marine > Gulf | place: Canada: Northwest Territories... | reverse complement strand
GACCGGGCCCGACGTCGACGTCAGGTAGCTCGTTCCCTCGGCCCCGCTCGCCAGCTCGATCACGTCCGCATCGTCCGCGTTCAGGACCCAGCGGCTCTCGGCGCCCGCGTTACGGAAGAGGCGCTTCTTGTCCGCGTAGTAGCTGGAGACGTCGCGGTACCGATCGAGGTGGTCGGGTGCGAGGTTGAGGAGCAGGCCGATGTCCGACGTGAAGGCGTTGGTGTCGGCGAGCTGGAAGGAGCTCAGCTCCACGACGACCCAGTCGGGCTGCTCCTCCCGCAGCGCGATCTCGCAGAGCGGAGTGCCGATGTTGCCGCCCGCCAGGGCGCTCAGTCCGCCGGTCTGAAGGATCTGCTCGCACAGCGCGGTCGTCGTGGACTTGCCGTTGGTACCGGTGATGCCGATGACCCGCGACGTGAGGTCGCGGTAGGCGAGCTCCACCTCCGCGACGCACGGCGTGCCGGCCTCGCGCAGCTCGCGCCGGACTTCGGCCGACGGGGGGATGCCGGGACTCACGACCACGAGGTCGGATGCGCATATCCGGCCGAGATCGTGCCGGCCGGCCTCGGCCTCGATCCCCTCCGTGCCCAGCTCCGCTGCCGCCGCTTTCTGGAGATCAGCGGCGGAGACGTCGCTGGCGTACACATCCGCCCCGTGAGCCTTCGCCAGTCGCGCCGCGGCCACGCCCGATGTCCCGAGTCCGAGCACGGCCACGACGTCTCCGGGGCGCACGAGCGGCTCCTTGGGCTTCCGCGCGCCGGAATCGAAGGTCTCGAGAGGAATCAAAGTCGCACCCGGCACTCTCATCGAATCTTCAAGGTGGCCAGACTGACCAGCGAGCAGAGGATGGCGAGGATGTAGAAGCGCACCACGACGCGGGTCTCCGGCCAACCCGACTTCTCGAAGTGGTGATGCAGCGGGGCCATCTTGAACAGCCTTCGGCCGGTCCCCGTGCGCCACCGGGTGAACTTGAACCAGCCGGTCTGCAGCAGAACGGACACGGCCTCAGCCACGAAGACGCCACCGATCAGGACGAGCAGGAACTCGGATTTGAGCAGCACGGCCGTCACGCCCATCGCCCCACCGAGAGCGAGCGCGCCCGTGTCGCCCATGAACACGTCGGCCGGAGGCGCGTTGAACCAGAGGAAGCCGATCGCGGCCCCGGTGATCGCCGCGCAAAAGACCCCCAGCTCGGCGGCGCCGGGGAGGTAGAAGGTGCCGAGATACGCCGAGGTGTCGACACGGCCGATCACGTAGGCGAAGAGTCCGAAGGTGAGCGCCGCGATTCCGCTCAGGCCCGCGGCCAAGCCGTCCAGACCGTCGGCCAGGTTCACCCCGTTCGAGCTTCCCGTGACGACGAGGGCGACGAAGAGCGGATAGAGCGGGGCCCAGAACACGACGTAGTAGTCCTTGAAGAAGGGCAACATCGTGTGCGTCGGCGGCCGACCGGAGAGCGGAAACAGCAGCAGGAAGACGCCGAGCGTGAGCCCGGCGGCCATCTGCCAGACGAGCTTGTACTTGACCACGAGGCCGCGCGGCTCGTGCCGGACGATCTTCAGGTAGTCGTCCATGAACCCGATCGCGCCGAACCACGCTGTCGCGGCGGCCACGATCACTACGTAGGGGTTGTCGAGACGGGCCCAGAGCAGCGTCGAGATCAGGACCGTGGCCACGATGATGAGCCCGCCCATGGTCGGCGTTCCCGCCTTGTGGAAATGGGAGCTCGGCCCATCGAGCCGGACGACCTGTCCCCACCCCTGCCTCTTGAGCCAGCGGATGACCGGCGGACCCACGAGGAAGGTCAGGAGCAGGGCGGTCACCATGGCGCCCGCCGCCCGGAAGGAGATGTACTGGAAGACGTTGAAGATGATATGACGATCGGACAGGGGGAAGAGCAGACGAAACAGCATTCAGTCGCCTCCCTCTGCGCCGGGCGCGACGCTCGGGCCCACGCCCGAACCGAACGACCGCAGCCGGTCGACGATCCCCTCGAGCCGCACGCCACGGGAGGCTTTGACGAGCACGACCTCGTCGCCCGACAGCCTCGGAGCCAGCTCCGCCCACAGACGCTCGATGCTGTCCGCGGCGAAGACACCGGTGCCGTTCCGGCCGATCCGGAGCCCCTCGAACGCGTCGATGAAGTCTCCCGTGGCCGCGACCAGGTCGAAGTGCGCGCGGACCAGTCGCTTGGCGATCTTTCGGTGGGCGGCTCCTGAAGCCTTCCCGAGCTCCAGCATCGTCCCCACGACGGCGACGAGCCGCCGGTTCGGGAACGCCTCCTCGCAGTACTCGATCGCGGCCGCGAAGGACTCCGGATTGGCGTTGTAGCAGTCCGCGATGACGGTCATCTCGCCAACCTGCTCCAGCGCGCTCCGCATGCCGAGCGGCCGGTACGTGCCGAGACCGCGGGCGACTTCCGCGGCCGGAACCCCCAGCGCATCGCCTAGAGCGGCCACGATGAGGGCATCCGCCAGGTGATGGCGGCCTCCGGCAGGCACGCGGTATTCGACGCCATCGCGGACGAAACGAACCGCCTCCGCTTCGACGGAATGCTCGTCGGGCCGCCAGGACGCTGCATCGCCGGTTCCCGCCACGATGGCATCGGGCCTCAATCTCAGAGCGCCGGCCACGAGCTTCTCAGGCCGCTCGCCGACCACGACCCTTCCGTCGGGACTGGCAGCCGCGACGAGCGAGAGCTTCTCCTCGAGCACTCGATCGACGGTGCCGAAGAACTCCAGGTGCGCGGGTCCGACGGTGGTGACGACGGCGTCCGTGGGCGCGGAGATCTCGGCGAGTCGGGCGACCTCTCCCGGCTCGCTGCTTCCCAGCTCCAACACCCAGAGATCGGCATCGGCGGGGGCTTCGAGGATGGCCAACGGCAGGCCGACCTGGCTGTTCAGGTTCCCGGCTGTCTTGTAGACGCGATATCCACGGCCAAGGACCGTTGCCGCCATCTCTTTGACGGTGGTCTTGCCCGAGCTTCCCGTTATGCCGACGACCCGTACGCCGCTCGCTCGCCGGTGCCACGCGGCCAGGTCGCCGAGCGCCCGGGTCGCGTCGGGTACGCCGAAGAGCTCGAGCTGCGTGATGGGGAGGGCTCGATCCTCCGGCACCACCGCGCCTACCGCGCCTTTGGCTTCAGCCTCGGGGAGAAGGTCGACCGCGTCGTGGCGCTCGCCCGTGAGGGCCACGAAGAGGGCGCTGGGCCGCAGGGTGCGCGTATCGGTGGAGACGGACGTGTAGCTGTTGCCTCCGCCATCGGGAGGGAGCTCCAGAGCCTCGCGGACGTCGTTCGAGCTGAACATCACCCGCTCGCTCACCCCTCCACCCCCATTCCGCCCGGCCCGCTCACGCCGCTTCCCCTCGCAGCTCAGCCACGATCTCCGCTTCATCGAAGGGGAGCCTGCGGCTGCCCACGATCTGGTAGGTCTCGTGGCCCTTGCCGGCGAGGAGCACCGCGTCGCCCGGACCGGCCAGCTCCCAGGCCCGGCCGATCGCCTCGCGCCGGTCGAGCACGATCTCGTAGGCGCTCGGATCCATTCGGGCCACCGTCTCCTCGGCGATTCGCGCCGGATCCTCGGACCGCGGATTGTCCGAGGTGACGATGACGTGACCCGCCAGGGACCCGGCCACTTCGCCCATCAGCGGGCGCTTGCCGGGATCGCGGTCGCCGCCACACCCGAAGACCATGATCAGACGGCCCTCGACGAGCGGCCGTAGGGCCTCAAGGGCGAACCGGAAGGCGTCCGGCGTGTGGGCGTAGTCCCTGAGGACGAGGACCGGCTCCCGGTTCAGGATCTCGAATCGGCCGGGGACCTGGGGGACCGACCCGAGCCGCTCGGCCACCTCGGCCGGAGGCATCCCGAGGTGGAGGGCTATCCCTGCCGCGGAGAGAGCGTTCTCCACGTTGAACCGGCCGATAAGCGGGAGCTCCACGAGGGCTTCCCCGTACGCTCCGCAGAGGCGGAAGCGGGTGCCTTCGGGAAGGGCCTCCACGGACTCGGCTCTCACCTGAAGGCCATCGCCGAACCCTGTGGTCACGACCTCGCCCGGCGCGGCCCGTAGGGAGTCCCACGCCGGTTCGTCGCCGTTGATGACCAGGACGCCGTCGGGCGCAAGCAGCTCCGCGAACCGAAGCTTCGCCTCACGGTAACTGGTCATCTCCTCGTGATAATCCAGGTGCTCGCGGCTTAAGCTCGTGAAGGCCGCGTAGTCGAAGCGGAGGCCGTCGACGCGACGTTGGTCGAGCGCGTGCGAAGAGACCTCCATCGTCGCCAGCTCTACGTCGCGGTCACGCAGGATCCCCAGCGAGCCGGCCAGAAGGAGCGGGTCCGGCGTCGTCAGCTCTCCGGGGTGGCGCTGCCCGCCCGCATCCACGATCCCGAGGGTCCCGAGGGTGGCGGAGCGCCCGAGGCCTGCGAGAAGATGCCGGACCAGCCAAGCGGTGGTCGTCTTGCCGTTCGTGCCCGTGATGCCGATCAGGCGCATCCCGGCGGCCGGATCGCCTTCCCACAGCATGGCAAGGTCGGCGAGCGCGACGCGGGTGTCGGGGACTACGAGCTGCGGAATGTCCAGGTTGGCGGGGTGTTCCACGACAGCGGCCGCCGCTCCCGCCCGAGCGGCATCCTGCAGGAAGGAGTGGCCGTCGGACCTGAGCCCGGCGACCGCTACGAAGAGATCTCCCGAACCGGCGAGGCGAGAATCCGCGGTGAGCCGATCGAAGGCGGTCGGCGGCTCCCCCTGCCAGCGGGCCGGCACCCGGCGCAGGCGAAATCGCTCCTCAACCGCCTCGAATGTGATCACTGCGCCTAACCCCCAAGCACCATCGGCGTCGTTCCGCCTCTCCCGTCTCGGAGAGGGGCGCCTCTCAACCGTGTTCGCCGGAGCGCCGCTCGCCGTCACCGCAGAAGAACGACGGAGCCGACCACTACCGTCGACCCGGGCGCCGGCGTCTGGAACTCCACCCGCCCGGAGACCTCCAGTCTCGTCTGCAACCCCAGCGCGTGGAGTCGAGCCGCGGCGGAACGGACGCTCAGGCCGCGAAGGTCCGGAAGCCGTCTCGCGGTCCCCGAGACCGAAGCGAAGCGAACGGCGTCCAGCGACGGATCCATCGGCGCGTTCGTGGACGCGGCGGCGGATGCGAACCGAACGTGTTCCGGCGCGACCGAGGGCACGTAGGGCTCGACGAGATCCGCCTCATCCGTCGGACCGGCCGGACCGACCGCCTGTCTCCAATCGAAGTGGAAGGAGGACGGTACTGCCTTTCCTCGAGAGAGCTCGATGCCGCGCGTGGCGAGCGCCGCCTGCAGAGCACTGCGGCTGATCGGCGCGGCGACGGAGCCGCCGTAAAAGGCGCCTTGCGGATCCTCCAGCTTGGCGAAGATGACGAGGCTGGGATCTTCAGCGGGGCTGTACGCCACGAAGGAGGAGCCGTACCGGCGCTGATAACCGCCGTCGCTCACCAGGCGAGCCGTTCCGGACTTTCCGGCCACCGTGAGCGTGGTCATGGCCGCCCGGGTGCCCGTTCCGCCCTCGACCACCGACGTCAGGACCTCGGTGATCTGACTCGCCACCCGCTCCTCGATCACGCGCCGTATGGTCTGCGGATCCCGACGCTCCAGCAGCTCGCCCGTATGGCTTCTCACCTCTTTGACGAGGCGGGGACGGAGAAGCCGGCCGCCGTTGGCGAGCGCGGCGTAGGCCATCACGAGCTGGAGTGAGGTCACCGATATCTCGTAGCCCATGGCGAGGGAAGCCTGGCTCAGGCCCGACCAGCGGTCCGGACGCCGCAGGAGGCCGGACGACTCGGCGGGGTAGTCGATCCCCGTCGGCAGGCCGAACCCGAAATCGCGCAGGTACTTGTACTGCATGTCGTACGAGAGCCGCTTCGAGAGCAGGGCGGCGCCCACGTTGCTGGAGTACCGGACGACCTCCGCCACGGTGAGCTTGTCGTAGGGATGGACATCCCGGATCACCCGGCGGCCATCCCTGAAGACGCCGTGCAGCACGTCGATGCTGTCGGTCAGGGAGACCAGGCCCTCCGACAGGAGCGAGGCCAGGAGGAAGGGCTTGGCGGTCGACCCCGGCTCGAACGGATCCGTGAACGCCGGCACTTTCAGCGGGCTGTCGTGCCGCCGGCTCGCGACGGCGAGAAGATCGCCGGTTCGCGGGTCTACGATCAGCACATCTCCGCCCGAAGCGCCCGACGACTCGATCGCCCGCGAGAGGGCATCCTCGGCGATCGCCTGCAGCCCGGCGTCGATCGTCAGCACTACGTCGTGGCCCGGAACGGGCGGCGAGACGGCGGGGCCGGGAAGCCGGTAGAGCTCGCCGCGACCATCCCTATGCGTGAGGGCCTTGCCCGTCTCTCCGGTCAGAAGCGAGTCGAGCGCCATCTCCAGGCCCGATCGCCCATGCCCCTCGGCATCGATGGCTCCCAGGAGGCTGCGCGCGACTCCCTCCGGGTAGACGCGGCTAGCCAGCGGCTCGAAGTGGAGCCCTTGCCGTACGGCATCGTCAAGGAGTCCGCGATCCTCCGCCGACACCTTCCGTCGCACGGGGACCCAACCGCCTTCAGCCGCCCTCAGGTTCGCTTCCTCTTCCCGGGCGAGCCCCAGGACGCGCCCCACCGCGCCGATCGACCGATCCGGATCGGCCATCTCCCGGATCGCGATGTAAACTCGAAACTGTCGGGCGGCGAGAACGAGCGAACGGCCGTTGCGATCCAGAATGGCTCCGCGCTCGGCCGGCAGGTCAATGTGTGTCGCGTACTGGGCGCGCGCCCGTTCCCGCCACACATCGTCGTCAAGCAACTGAAGCTGGACCGATCGTCCGAGAAGGACGGCTGCCTGCAGGATCCAGAAGCCGGCCAGCGCATGCGTGCGCAGCCGGTGCGTCCGTGAACGGTTTGAGCTTTTCTTTTCCGTCATCGAGGCTCGGGACCCTCCGCCGATGTACCCTTCGTGGGTGGCGACACGTCCTCTATAAACGAGATCTCCTCATCGGTGGCCGGCCTAAGCCCCAGCTCGCCGGCCGCTTCCAGCAGTCTAACCCGGGACGCCAGCGAGTCGGCGCGGCGCATCGCCGCGGCGAATCGGGCGCGTTCGACGACTTCGACTAATTCCAGAGAATCGATGGCCACGACCACTTCTCGTGCCTCGGTTTGCCTCCGCACCGTCCAGACCATGGAAGCCACCAGAACGGCCACCCCGAGGCCGATCCCGGTCGTGCGACGCCGACGGCGCGTCCAGAACCGCTGTCGGCCGCTCACGATGCAGCCACGGACGGCACGTCCCCCCTTCGCTCCCAGGCTCTGAGCTTGGCGCTGCGTGCCCTCGGGTTACGTCCCACCTCCTCCTCGGAGGGCCTCACCGGACGTCTCGTGAGCGTCTTTCCAAGTGGCTTTCCGCGACACAGGCACACCGGGAGCTCCGGCGGACAGACACAGCTCCGACTCCAGTCACGGAATGCTCTCTTTACGATTCTGTCTTCCAGCGAGTGGTAGGCGATCACCACCAGCCGACCCTGGTCCGCGAGGAGATCGCGGATTCGAGGAAGAGCTTCGTCCAGGGCCTCCAGCTCGCGGTTGACCTCGATGCGGACGGCCTGAAACAGCCGTGCCTTGTCTCCCGCCCTGACACTCGGACCGAGAATCGCCCGGATCGCGGCGACAAAGTCGTCGCTGCTCTCGAGCGGGCGCTTGACCCTTCGCCGCGCGACCTCTCGCGCGAGGGCCCGCCACCGCCGCTCCTCCCCGTACTCCCGAAAAACGCGACCCAGCTCCTCGAGGGGAGCCGTGTTCAGGAAGTCGGCTGCGGGCCTCCGTCCGCCCGTTGTCCCGCCCATCCGCATTAACAACGGTGTGCCCGGACGAAAGGAGAACCCGCGCGCCGTCTTGTCGAGCTGGTATGAGGAGACGCCCAGGTCGAGCAGCGCTCCCTGCAGCTCTTCTATCTTCAGAGTCGGTAGGATCTCGGGCGCGTCTTGGAAGTCGGCTTCTCTGAGCCACACCCGCCCTTCGTATCCTTCCAGCCTCTCTCTTGCCGCGTCGATCGCGTCGGGGTCCCGGTCCAGGCCGACCACCGTTGCGAGCTCACCACGCTCGAGGATCGCGGCCGCATGGCCACCGCCCCCCGTGGTGCCGTCGAGGTACCAACCGCTCCTCTCAGGCTCGAGGTACGTGAGCACCTCGCCCACCATGACCGGCTCGTGCCTGAAGCCCACTTTCTCCTCGGGCAATCCAGGCGAGCCCGAACCCTCAGGCGAAGATCGATTCGATAAACGGATCGAACTTCGGGTCGGGAGCCTCCGTGCTGTCCCGGAACCGCTTCGGATCCCAGATCTCGATCTTGTTCAGGGCTCCGACAAACAGGGCTTCGCGTCTCAAGCCCACCAACTCCCTCATGCGGTCCGGTATCAAGATCCTTCCCTGCTTGTCCGTCGAGACTTCCAGTGCGCTGGCGGTCAGGGCGAGAACGCTGGCCCGGGCTTCGGGCTGTTTCCGAATGAGCTCCCGGAGCTCCTCTTCGACCGGCCGCCAACTCGAGTGGGGAAAGAGCGAGAGGGCGTCCTCATGCACCTGGATGAGGATGAACGATTCCAACTCGCTGCCGCGGCGGAATGAGGCCGGGAGAGCGACTCGACCCTTGGCGTCTACCTGATGGACGAAACTTCCCAGATAGCCGCTCACACGGCACCTCTTCTACCCCAGCTGTTGACTCCCCACTTTCCCCCACTTTTCCCCACCGAACCCCATACTACCCAAGGTTGGGCGGGTACGTCAACCCCCCGGGGAAAGCAGGCTCACGGATGCGAGGATCGAGGCTTGATTCGGAGCTAGGCGTAGAGGCGGGAACCTGCCGGGCACGTGGATCGACCAGCGGGCAGCCGACGGCGGCCGAACGAAAAGAAAACAGGCCCGGCGGGAGCTCTCCCGCCGGGCCTCGGCGCTCGGATCATCAGACCGTCTCAGACCTTCTCGCGGAAGGTCACGGAACTGTCGCCCGCGGGGCGGCTATCCCCGGCAGGCCTTCTTCACGATCTGCTCCTGCCTGAAGATGTAGGTGTCGGTGGCGTCCATAATCTGCGACTGGGAGGCTCGCTGCACATCGCCGGCCCGCTGGATGTAGCCGGGCACCTGTTGGAAGCGCGTCAGGGCGCGCTGCGCCGGCCCACACTCCTCGCTCGGGTTGGACTCGTCGATCGCAACGGCCTGCTGGTAGATCCCGTACCCGATGAAGAAGTTCAACTGGTTCTGGGTGCCGGACGTGGCCGCGAAGTCCAGAGCCGCCCGGAACATGGTGATCGCCTGCGCGATCTGACCTCGCTTGAAGTGGTCGTTGTAGCCCCGGGCCAAAAGCTGGCTCGCGATCACGTCCGCGTCGCTCCCGTTGTCCACGGCCCTCTGGAAGTCCGCGAGCGCGGCCTCCATCGGAGCGCCTCCCTGCAGGTGGAAGATGCCGCGCTTGAGGAAGCCGTTCGGGTAGGTCGGGTCGATCTCGAGGGCGTAGCCCAGCTCGCGCACGGCGTCGTCCGTCCGGTCCATCTCGGCAAGCATGTCGGCCCTGAGCGCCCAGAAGGCGGCCCGGTCCGCATCGGTGATGTTCGCGACCTCGAGCTGCTGACCGCCCGGCGTCGTGACGCTTCCGCCCTCTCCCGTCACCGGATCCGTCGTCTCCTCCATCTCCTCCTTGACCCGCTCGGAGAGGTCGAAGCCGCCGGCGGCGTCACCCATGGCCAGGTAGGCCTTCATCGCGTTGAGCACGATCGACGCGTCGAGCGCCTCCTCCTCGAGGTCGACGTAGCGGCGGTAGGCATCCAGCGCGATGTGGGCGGCGGCCGAGTCCTGCACCGTGCCTCCGTTGCCGCCTCCCTCTGCACTGAAGGTCGCCTTGGCGAGCGCGACGTTCCCCAGGTACTGCCACATGGCGGCGTTCTGGTCGTCCCGCGAGAGGCCATCCTGGAGGATCACGATCGCACCGTCGTACTCGCCGGCCTGCGCCAGGTTGAACGCGATGTTCAGCCGCACGTCGGCGTCATCCGGATTGAAGTCCAGGTACTTCCCGTAGTAATCGTTGGCGCACTCCGTGTCCCCGAGTTGGGCGCAGACGAAGGCAAGCGACTGGATCGCGTCCTCTTTGGCCGGTTCGGCGGCGAGCACCTGCTCCAACTCGGGCCTGGCCTCCGCCCAACGCTCGAGACCCATCAAGGTCCGGGCGTGGAAGTAGAGCGCCTGGCCCGCCTCCGGTCTCAGCCTGATGGCCTCGTCGCAGTTGCGCAGCGCGTCCTCGAACTGGTTGGCCGCCAGGTACTCCTGGCAGAACTGCACCGACTTCAGGTAGGCCACCTGCGCATCGAAGGCCTCGATGATCCGGCGCGACGCCTCCTTGGCCTCGGAGCCGCCATCTCCACCCACTGTGAACTCGGGAATCTGCAGCTCCTCGCCCGACTTGGACTGGACGAAGGTCGCCTTGACGTGGACGCCGCCCCCGGCGGGATCGGCGTTGCCGACCATCACCAGATCAGCCTTGAGCTGGCCGGCCAGCTGCCTCCACTGAATCGGCGAGAGGCTCTGATCCTCGAGCCCGAATCGCTTGAGGGCCTCCTCGATCTCGTCCTTCTGCATCGGCTCGATGGCGTCGAAATCCTCGAGGCTCTTTGCGACCTCCTCGGCGACCCGCTCGCCGAACTTCTTGTCGATATCCCCGCTGGTGGTCAGAGGAGCGACCAGAACTTTGGCGGCGGATTGCGCCCGCACGTCGGCCGGCAGAGCCAGCGAGAGCAGGACCAGGATCGGCAGCGTCGATGAGACGACAGCGCGGAACGGTGTCATCGGCGTTATTCCCTCTGCTTGCTGATGCGCAACTTCCTGAGAAACCAACGTCGACAGCCCGGAGAACAGCCTTCGGTGCGTCGACTCAAAACCACCTCTCGGCGCCCGTCCGGAGGCTCGAAGAGAATCCCCGGAGAGGCAAACGAGATTACCCGTCTCCCCCGATTTCGTTCGGCGCGGCGCTCGCCCGACCCGAAGGCCACGCCGGGCGAAGGACAGTAGGCTCGGTAACATATTCCTGCCCATCTCGGTCCGCCACCTGAACAGAACGCGCTGCGCAGCCAGAAAGTGCCAGGGCGACTCTCCGCTCGGTTTGCACGCGACACGATATATATGTAGTTTTGGACTCAGCGAAGCGGTCGGCGACGGGCTCAGGTGTTTCCCGTCACGTCGGAAAAACCGCCGCGACGGGTTGGCACCGAGGCTCCGGTCATCGTGCGTGCGGACAACGCGCTGTCCCGCCTGAGTCTAACGCCGTTCCAATCCGGAATCCGGCCGCTTCTGCCTGCCCCTCCAGGCCCTTTCGGGCCAGTTTTCTTTTGTGCCTAACGCATTGTCCATGCTCACATCCGGGAGATGCCGTATGTCCGGCACACACGCTCATGCCCTGCAGATGTGCGGATGTCCGGCGCGAGGCGAGCGGAGAGCGGGCAGAGAAGTAGCGAGCGTGCTGCAGTGGTGCGGTGGAGGCTGTCGCTGGGCGGTCGGGGCGCTTCCTTCAGACGAGGAGGATCGCCACGGCCGCCATGGCCGCCATCACCAGCAATTCCGTTCGGTCAGGGCGTTTCATCGGTTACGACTCTTCGGGTTCTCTCGGCGTTGGTTTCCGGCACCAGGTCTCGGGCACTGGGGCACCGGATAGACTTTCCGTCCTCATGAGCAATAGTCGTGCCCGAACTCGAGGGGCGCCATCCCTCCACGCGATCTCCCACCTCCATATCACACAGCCACTTAGCGGATGGCGCCGGAGTGGCGGGACCCGGCCCCGGCCGAGACCCTACCACTTCGGCCGGGCTTTCCGTTCCAACATGTCGAGATCCCGCCTCACCAACTGATCGGCCCGTTCGCCGGCGCCACAGGCGCCCGCAGAAGGACTGGCCTCAGCGATTCACGAAGCTCGAACGAGGCGACGGCGGGTGGACCGACCTGAACGGCGGCGGGCCGGGCGGGGACGACGGTCGGCTCCACACTCCCGGCCTCGCTGGCGGCCTCCATCCGAGCGACGGCAGGCTGCCGCGGCTTAGCGAGCCGGACCGGCGTGAGCAGCCACTCATCGAGATCGTCCGCGAGCGCGTTCGCACTCGGAGCCTTCACCCGGATCTCCACCGGTCTCACCCATCCGTCCAGCTCTCCGTCGAAAGCGTCGACCGCCGGAATCTCGACGATCCCCAGGCCACTTGGGACCGCACGGCCCTCCGCACCGAAAAGGACCAGGACGATGACGGCCAGGGTGACGACCGCCCCACTCATGACCCGATGCTCGAGATTGAATAGGCTGCCGTAGTATCTAGGCTGGTTATGGGTCGAGGCACTCATCGGAAACTCCTTTTCGACAGCGACCATTACCGGCACCGTCCGCGGGCTCAGGGTCGCGATTGAATTCGGCCCGCGCGGCGTCTACGTTGATGAGTGTCGCGATTACCCGTCACGCTGACGTCCATGCGCCGTCATTCCGGGGTGACGGCACCGTAAGTCGTTGCGGAGGCTGGCGATGATCCGATTGTCTCTTTTGGGCTCGCTCGACCTCCGAGCGGGCGACGGACGCCAGATCCTCTCCGTCTTGGCCCAGCCCAAACGGGTCGCTCTACTCGCTTATCTAGCCGCCAATCGAGACTTCGTACGTCGCGACACGCTGTTGGGACTCTTCTGGCACGAATCCGACGAAGAACACGCCCGTCACGCGTTGCGGCAGTCGCTCTACACGCTCAGACGAAGCCTCGGCCCTCGCGCATTGACCTCGCGAGGAGACGAGGAGCTTGGCATCGACTGCGATCACCTCCAGTGCGATGTGGCCGTTTTCGAGTCCGCGGTGCGAGATAAGCAGGCCGAGGCGGCCCTCGAGCTCTACAAGGGCAACTTTCTGGAGGGCTTCTTCCTCTCCGATGCTCCGGAGTTCGAGAAGTGGCTCGACGGAAGGCGGACGACACTGCGCAACCAGGCGGCCGAGGCGGCGTGGACGATGGCGCAAAGGACGGAAGACGCCGGCGAGCGAACGGAGGCCGCGGCGTGGGCTCGCAGGGCGGCCGACTACTCGCCGGACGACGAATCCTCCGTCCAGCGTCTGGTAGGCCTGCTGGACCGGGTCGGTGACCGCGCCGCGGCGCTAAGGGCCTACGAGGCCTTTGCATGGCGGCTGGAGAACGAGCTCGGCCTCCAGCCATCCCCCGAGACACAGACTGTCATCTCGAAGATCCGCGCCCGACAGGAAGCCGCACCTCGCTCCAGCGAAGGCAAGGCGTCCGAAGCTCCCGCCGAGGCCTCACGCGCGCCCGCCGCGCAAACGGACGGCGAGTGGTCGCTTCCCGACGAGTCGCTGTTGGAGGGCGCGCCGACGGTGACCGCGGGATTCGAACAAGCAGCGGCGGAGGTGAGCGCCGAGGCGGAGACGCCCGATGGAGAGTCCAAGAAGAGCCGCTTCCGGTTGGGCGTCGCCCTGGCGGCGCTCGCCGCCGCGGCCGTAATCGTCGACTTCGCCGAGATCGTCCAGTGGACCGCATCTCGGTTCTACGGCGACGGCTCCGGCTCGGGCGCTGTCGAAGCCCCGATGGAGGTCTCCGAGGCCGATCTCGACCCGCGGCGCATCGCGGTGCTCTACTTCGACGACCTCAGCGAGGGCGGAGGATTCGATTACTACGCGGCCGGCCTGACAGAATGGTTGATCCAAGCGCTGAGCGAGGTTGATGGGCTGAAGGTGATCTCGCGCAACGGAGTGAAGCCTTACCGCAACGCCGATGTCGGGGTCGATAGTATCGTGCGCGCACTCCAGGCAGGCACGCTCGTCGAAGGAAGCATCACCGCCACTGGAGATCGGGTTCGCGTAAACGTGCAGCTGATCGACGCAGCGACGAATACTCACATCGACAGCCGCACCGTCGACAGGCCCAGGGCCGATCATATCGCGCTCCTCGATGACTTGACGGAAGAGGTCTCCCTTTTCCTCCGCGAGCGGCTGGGAGAGGACATCCGAATCAGGGAGGCGAGAGCCGGTACCGAGAGCTCGGAGGCGTGGGAGCGTGTGCAGCTCGCGGCGGCGTCAGTCGACTTCGCGAAGAACCTCAGCTTCACGGGGAATCCCGAGGATGCGGCGGCCGCGTATGAGAGAGCGGACCGATTGTTTGCGGAAGCCGAATCGCTCGATCCCAAGTGGATCGAACCTATTGTAAGACGAGGTTGGGTCGCGTTTGAGGTCTCCCGACTCGGGAAGCCCAGACCGACGAGTCCGGAACTCGACCGATGTCTTGCGCACGCCGAACGGGCGCTCGGCCAGGCGCCTGGTGACCCACGCGCAGCCGAGCTGCGCGGGACGGCTCACCTGTACGTCGGGTGGCAGGAGGCCGATGCGGAGGGGGCGGCCAATCATTACGAGTTGGCTAAGGCGGACCTGGAAGCGGCGGTCGCGGGTGATCCGATGCTCGCGAGGGCGTGGGCCGAGCTGTCCCACGTCTACGTCCGCACCGGCCGTTACGAGGACGCCCGATGGGCAGCCGAGCGCGCTTTAGAGACCGATGCCTTCTTGGAGCAGAAGAAGACCGTCATCTCCAGGATGGGACTGGCCGCCCTCAACGCCGAGAAACCCGAGCAGGCGCTGGGTTGGGCCAGACAAGGACTGTCGCTGTACCCGGAGGAACCCGTTTTCGCCGGACTGCAACTGCTCGTCCTCGCTACGGATGGCGAGACGCCGCCACCCGTGGAAGAGGCCTGGGAGCTGGTGGGGATCCTCGAGCGGAAGCTGGGAAGTGATCCAAACGATCCACCCGAGCGCTGGATGATGATGGCCGCTGTCCTTGCCCGTGCAGGCCTACCGGACAGCGCCCGCAGCGTGATCCAGCGCGCCCGCGCCGCTGGCTCGGAGAAGCCCTATTTCCCATACTACGAGGCGACCGCGCGTCTTGCCCTCGGCGATCGCGACACCACCATCATCCGGCTCGCTGAGTACTTGGCAGCCCGGCCCACCGAGAAGGCGAACGTCGCGAACGACTGGCTGTGGAGGCCCCTCAGCGACGACCCCCGCTTTCAGGCGATCGTCGCCGAGAAGGAGTAAGCGAGCGGCTGGGATTAGATGATGTCGAGGTCCGGATCCTTCGTGCGGACAGCACCACTCGGACCGGTCGCATCGGCCGGATCACCAGTGGCTTTCACGACAATGCTGTAGCTGTAAGTGCCATCCGTGTTGCCGGCCGTTGTCGCCTCCAGCGGGCTTGTCGGCGTACCATCGCCCGTCGTTCCAGGGACGCCAGGCTGCAGAACCTGAAGCTCCTTCCCGGAGTGCTTGAACGGCGACCGGCCCTTGAAGGAGACAACCTGTATTTCGGCGACGTTATCCTCGGCCTTCCACTTCACGTTGGAGTTTGAACCTGCTTCCACATCCGGACAAACAATCTTCCAACGTTCCGGTCTACCGGAGTGCTTAGCATCGCCGACATCCACGACTTTCACGTCGATTTCAGCGTGGAGCTGCTGGCTAGCGTTGCTTCCCGATTCTTTCGCGGTCGCGTACCGGAGCTTCGACGAGAGCACACCCACCGCTCCCATGCCCACCGCACCTGTTGCTCCGCGCACAAAGGAGCGCCGATTCAATCCCTTACCCACCTCGCACCTCCTCTCTCGAAAACGGAAACATGAACAGGGATGAGGCTTTACCCGCTTAACTTCGCGCTTGGGGGGCCTGGCGCAACTGTACGCAGGTGTATGGAACCCTCGTTCCGCATCGTGCCCTGCAATCAGAGCCGCCGCCACCACTCCGCGATCGCCTCGCCGATCCCGTGCGGGTTGTCCTCCTGCACGTAGTGGATGCCGGGTCCAATATCGACGAGAGTGAGATTCGGAAGGCTGCCGCGAAGCTTCTCGACCTCGGCCGCGTCGATGATCCCTCCAGGCCGGGCATGCAGGAGCAGCTTGGGTAGCCGCGTCTCCTCGAGCCAGCGGCCGTACGCATCGACGGCCTCGTGGACCTGGGCGGGCCTGCCGTTGATCGGGATCTCGCGGGGCCACCGGAGGACAGGACGACGGCTGGCGATGGTGGGGTACGGCTCCGCGTAGCGGGCCAGCTCCTCCGGGGAGAGCTTCCGCACCGTGGCCGTCGGCAGGACGCCGCGCACAAAGAGGTTCAGCCCCAAGATCAGCAGCTCGCCGGGGCCAGGGGTGCGGAATAGCCGGAAGACGGTCTTCCAGCCGGCCGGGAACTCCGACCATCTCCACGGCCGAAGGATGGCCTCCATGAAGACCAGCCCGCGCACGTTCTCCTCGTGCCGGCGGGCGTAGTGGAAGCCGAGCGCTGAGCCCCAGTCGTGCAGCACGAGCGTGACGTTCCGGAGCCCGAGCGCCTCGATGAACCCCTCCAGGTAGAGCACGTGGTCGAAGAACCGGTAGGCCGGCTTCGGCTTGCCTGAAAGCTTCTCCGACCGCCCCATCCCGATCAGATCCGGAGCGATCGCCCGGGCGAAGGGGGTGACGTGCGGGATCACGTTTCGCCACAGGTATGACGAGGTGGGATTTCCGTGCAGGAAGAGGATCGGGTTCCCTTCCCCCTCGTCCACGTAGTGCATCCGTGAGCCGAGCACTTCGACGAAGCGCGATTCGAAGGGGAATTCGGGGGAGATCTCCGCCGCCACGACCGAAGCCTTGCCTGCCTCGTCCACCTTCCGCTCCCTCCTTGAGCTTCCTTGAGCTTCCTGCACGCGATCTGGAGCGGGCTACTCTGGCGCCCCGATTCCGCCGCCCCGGATCCCGCCGACCCGGCGGCGCAACGTCTCGTCGAGCAGCTTCACGGAGGCGTAGATGGCCTCGGTGGCGGGCATCGGGACCCCGAGCCGTGCCCCGACCTCGACGACCGAACCGATGAGTGCCTCGACCTCGAGGGAGCGGCCGCCCTCCACGTCCTGCAGCGTGGACGTCTTGTGCTCCCCGACCCGCTCAGCGCCGGCCAGACGCCGTTCGAGGGGAACGCGCATAGCGACCCCGAGCCCCTCCGCCACGGCCTCCGCCTCCCGCATCAGCCGCATCGCAAGCTCCCGAGACGGCGGATAGCGGCAGATCTCGGCCATCGTGGCGTGCGTGAGCGCGCTGATCGCGTTGAAGGCGAGCACCCCCACCGCCTTGAGCCAGATCTCGGCCCGGATGTCCTCGAGAATGTACGACTTGTATCCGGCCGCCTCGAGGACGCCGGCGATCTCCCGGGCGCGCTCCGTCTCGGCCCCGTCCAGCTCGCCCACCGGGAACCGGTCGCCGTACAGGTGCCGGATCACGCCTGGCCGCTCGATCGCCGAAGCCGGATAGGAGACGCAGCCGAGGATCCGCCCGGGCTCGATGTGCGCCGCGAGGCGGCCGTCGGGATCCAGGCTCTCGAGGCGCCAGCCATCCAGCTCGCCGCCGTGCCGCTGGAAGTACCACCAGGGCAGGCCGTTCTGCATGGTCAGAACGACCGTGTCCGGCCCGTAGAGCGCAGGCATCTCCTCGGCGACCTCCCGGATCACGTGCGCCTTGAGGGCGAGGACCACCAGATCCTGCTCGCCCGCCTCACGACAGCTGTCCGTGGCCCGGAGGTCATCGACGTGCCGGTCCCCGTCGGCCGACAGGACCGTCAGGCCATCGCGCCGAATAGCCTCGAGCTGAGGGCCAACATCGATGAGGGTCACGTCTTCGCCGGCCAGCGCCAGATCGACGCCGACCAGACCCCCGATCGCTCCGGCTCCGACGACGCAGATCTTCATGACGGGCTACTCTTTTCCACTCGCAGAGACCGAGCTGCCTGCTCTCTCTTCAGGCAGGTTCGCCGGTCAGGATTGGCTTGTCCCCATACCGCACCTCGCTGGCCCGAAGTCGCCCGAGTAGCTGATACCACGATAGCTCGCCCAGGACCTGCGAGCCGCCGGTCTTCTCGACCGTTCTCATCGAAGGCCTGTTCTCAGGCGAGACTGCTCGCCAGCCAAAGCGGAAGCCCCACTCTTTCGCCAGGGCGAGGCGGGCACCCGTGAGCGCCGAGCCTATTCCGCCGCCACGCTCGCTTCGAGGGACGAACAGATCCCACAGGTAGATGGCGTCATCGGGCAGCGCCAGTGGCAGGAACTCGATATCGGAGTCGATTTCGGGAGAGAGCCACGTATAGCCGACGACGCTGGAGCCGCGGCTGGCAAACAGGCAGCTCCGGCCGGCCGCGAATCTCGCGTTGAACGCCTCCTGCGTGGCCGTCGGGAGAATGGAAGACAATCGGCTCACGTCGCCGTCGAAGAGCTCGATCTCGACATCCGCGGGCAAACCGACGGTGTGCACTGCTTCAAGGTCCTGCTCGATCACCAGCAGCTTTCCGCCTCGGTAGATCCTCCCGTAGGGTAGGAGGTTCTTCACACCCGACCAGCCGGTTGTTCGCCAGGCGATCCGGCTGTCGCGTGGGAAGTACGCCACGCGGCGCCAAGACGAGAAGATCAAGGCTCAACACCTCGCCAGGGAACCCCGAACCCCTCAAGCTCTCCCACTCCCGGAGGAAACACCTCGATCGAACCCTCCGCCAGGCAGAAGAGCGGCTCGGCGCGGAGCAGCTCCGCGAGGCTCTCACATTCCGGGTCGAGGTGGAGCGCGTTGGTGAAGGCGAGCGGGTTCGGGAGGGGCGCGAGGCCGAACTTGGCCTTGTATCGCGCGACGCCGTCGTTGGGGAACGGCTGGGTTCTCCCGGCGTCGAAGCGCCGGTAGCCCTTCCGTTTCGCCCAGTCGAAGGACAGCAAGTACAGGGCGCTCAGCGCTCCCTCGCGCACCCACCGCTCGTCACCGTTCCTGGTGCCAAGGAGCACGAACCACAGGTCGCTCGGGGTCGGAACGAAGCAGCCTCCCGCCGCACGGAGATCCCCCCGGACAACGAACAACAGACGGCCACCCCTCTGGAGGCTTCGGCGCATGCGTCCGCCGGGGCACCACGCCCCCTCCCCATATCGCGCCTTGACGTGGGGAAAGACCATCTCCTCGATGAACTCCGCCCAAGCGGCGTCTCCCTCCGCTTCCTCGAGCCGGTAACCGTACCTCTCCACCTTGCGCATGTCGCTTCGCAGGGACTCGGGCGGCCGAGGCGGGGGGAGCTCCGAGAGATCGCCCTGCCAGCGCACGTTCTCCGGAACGATCAGCCAGCCCCCGCCCCGATAGACGTTCGCGAGCCAGGGGTGGACATCGACCACTACCAGGTTCGCCCCGAGCGCCCTAAGCGCCCGTGGACGCCACGCCCAGCGGGGCGTCATGCCGGCGATGCGCTCGATCGGGCTGTTCCGCCGAGCCGGGGCGCCGTCGACCGGGTCGCCCTCGACCGGGTCGCCCTCGACCGGGCCGAACAAGCCATCCAGAAGGTCCCGGAAACGCTTGCGCCGCCCGACGCAGACGACTCGGATCTCGGTCCCCTCCACTGTCACCCGGAAGTGGTGGACGTGCCTCCACAGCGAGAGGGGCAGGGTCAGCGTTTGGAAGGCCAGGACCCAGAGGTTCGCTCGAGGCGACGTGCGGGTGCCGAGAAAGAAGGGTGCCTGGGCCTTCACGAAAAGTCGCTCCAGCCAACCCACGCGGCCACGGCGAGGCTCGTCCAAACCGCCCTCCGCTGATGGCTGCCCGGTTGCCAACGTCGCCGGTCGTGCGAACTTACTGGTCATGTCGACAGCTAGCGCCTCCACCCGACTTCGTCAAATCGCCCTGTATGGCGTGTCGCGCGGATCCACGGAGGGCCTGCTGGCGGCGCGCGGTCTCGTGCTGGCCGCGGTGCTCGGCCCCGCCGCGTTCGGCGCCTGGACTCTGTTTCGTCTCGCCGGCCGTTATCTGGGCCTGGCCGAGCTCGGGATTCGTAGGGGCCTGGAGTTCGAGGTCGCGAAGGCGGGCGACGAGGCCCACGGGCACGATCAGGGCTCGGGGGGCGCCGACACCCCAGCGGTCCGCTCCGGCCGGGCTGCCGTCGGCTTCCTCGGCCTCGTGTTCGGGCCGATCGGCGTTCTGGCACTGGTGGCCTCCTTCCTCGTGGCGGACCCCCTGACCGCGCTCGCGCTCCGGGTGCTCGCCCTCACCGTGCTGGCCGAGCGGCTGTGGCTGTATGGGCTCGCGTACATGCGGTCGACGGGCAGCCTGCGGAGCTTCGCCATCCTGGAGACGACGAGCGCCGCTCTGCACCTGGCGTTCACCACCCTGCTGGCTCTCCGCTGGGGGCTGGGCGGAGCGTTCGCGGGCTTCGCGCTCGCGATCGTTCTCTCGCTCCTGCTGCTCCGCCGCCGGGTGCCCCTGCGCCCGTCCCTCTCCTCCGAGGCCACGCGGCGCATGCTCCGCGTCGGTATCCCGTTCGGCCTCACGATCGGGATGTCGATGGCCCTGGTGACGGTCGACCGGCTCGTCGTGGCCGCTTACGGCGGCACGGTGCTCCTTGGCTATTATGGCTTCGCGATCGCCATCTCGGGAATGGCGGCATCGGGCGCGTGGGTTGTGCGGACGGTCGTGTTTCCGGACGTCTACCGTACGGCCGGCGAGTCGGGAGGCACCACGGCCGTGTCGGATCTCCTCAAGGAGACGCTGACGCCGTTCGTGATTCTCTACCCGGTCCTCCTCGGGCTGGTCGCCCTGTTCATCGCCCCCGCCGTCACGCTCGCGCTACCGCAGTATGGTGAGGCGGTGGCGCCCGCGCGGCTCCTCATCTTCGGGGGAGCGACCGCCGGCATCTCCGGCCTCGGCTCGATCGGACTCGTGGCCGTCTCGAGGCAGCGCGTGCTGCCGCTTCTGGCTGGCCTGGCCTTCCTGTTCAACCTGGGATTCTCGGTCTGGTTCCTGAGCATGGGTCTCGGCATCACCGCCGTCGCAGGTGTGGCCCTCCTGAGCCGCTTCGGCTACGCAGGAGCGGTGCTCTCGATCACGGCGACGTCGAGCGGCGTCGAGGCGGCCAAGCGGCTCACGGTGAAATCGCTGATCCCGCTCGCTTATTGCGTGGGGTCGGTGGCGCTGCTGGGAGCCCTCCTTCCCGGACGCGACTGGAGCACGGCGCTGATCTCCGCCGTCCTCTACCTCCTGCTGGTCGCTCCGTTGCTGCTCGCCGCACACCGGGAGGCCCGTAAGGTCTCCTGGTAGGGCCGGGGTCGGAGGACTGGGCCCTAGATCGTTTCCAGATCCTCTCGCCCGGTTGCAAACATCGCTATCATGGGCCGCGTGAACACTCGATCTTCGCTCGTCCTTCTCGCCACGACGCTGTTGGTGTCGGCGCTCGCGACCCCCGGTCTTTCACAAGAGTCGGACCCCACCGCCACGGGCGACCCCACGACGCCCGAGGCCTCGACGCCTGACTCAACGACGCCCACGTCCACGCTGGAGGTCTTCCTCATCACGGTCGGTGCCGGACGGCAGGTCTGGGAGCGGTTCGGGCACAACGCGATCTGGGTGCGGGACACGGTCCGCGGCATCGACCGGGCCTACAACTACGGCATGTTCTCCTTCGACGACCCGGGCTTCCTGGGTCGCTTCGTGCGGGGAGAGATGGACTACTGGATGGAGGGATTCGATACCGAGCGTCTGCTGCGCGCCTACGCGGCGGCTGATCGGTCGATCTGGGTCCAGGAGCTCGACCTGACGCCGGAGCAGATGGGGGCGCTGTACGAATTCGAGGAGTGGAACGAGCGGCCGGAGAACCGCTTCTATCGATACGACTACTACCGGGACAACTGCTCGACGCGGGTCCGTGACGCGCTCGACCGGGTGCTGGACGGAGGGCTCCGCACAACGTTCGAGGGCGTCGAGACGGGGACGACGTACCGCTCTCACTTTCGCCGGCTGATGGCCCCGGATCCGCTGATCTACGTGGGCGGCAGCTTCGCCATCGGTCCGGCCACGGACCGTCCGATCTCGGCCTGGAACGAGATGTTCCTTCCGGTCCGGATGATGGAGTACCTGCGCGAGATGACCGTGCCGGACGGCGAGGGCGGCGAGAGGCCGCTGGTAATACGGGAGCTCACGCTCTACGAGAGCACGCTCGGCCCGGAGCCCGAGGGGCCGCCTGACTGGCGGCTTCGGTTCCTGGGGGTGGGGGTCGCGCTTGCGGGGCTCCTCGTCCTCCTCGGCTGGCTGGGATCGACGCAGCGCAGCGCCCGCTTCCTGGCCGCGCTCACGTCATCGGCCTGGGCACTTGTGCAGGGAGTCGGCGGGGCGTTCATGCTGGGGATCTGGTTCCTGACCGCGCACTGGGCAGGCTACCGGAACGAGAACCTCTTCTTCCTCAATCCGGTCGCGCTCGCGCTGGCCGCCCTCATCCCGTTCGCCGCGATGGGGAAGCGCGGGGCCGTGCGGTGGGCGCGAGGGTTGGCGACCTTCATCGCGGCGGTGGCGATCCTCGGCCTGATCCTCCAGCCCCTGCCCTGGTTCCCGCAGACGAACGCCGAGATCGTCGCGGCGGTGGTCCCGCCAACGCTGGCGATGGCGTGGGTGGTCCGGCAGCTCACGAAGGAACCCGGAGGCACGGGTGAGTCGATCGAAGCGTAAGGACGTCGAGAAGGGGCCGGCAGTCTCCTGGTTGCTGCTCGGGCTGCTGTCCGCGATCACCGGGGCTGCGATCGTGCTGGTGGCCTTTGGCGTCGTCCAAATGCCGGAGGGCGGCGCGAACGCTCCGCCCTGGGTGATCGGGCTCGCCGGATCCGTGTTTCTGGTGCTGGGACTCTACTCCGTTGCGCTCGCCATGCTCGCCTGGCGAGACCAGGAGTTGGCCGAGCGGATCGTTCGCGGCGAGGCGTTCAACATGGCCAGCTGGTTCGCGGGACTCTTCGCGGTCGCCGTGTTCTTCACCATCTCTGCGTGGATCGCATGGGGCCCCGGACCGCGGAGCTTCTCCGGCACCGTGGGCACGGGCAGCGTCGGCGTGGGCGGAATGGTCGGCGAGTCCATGGGGCGCGCCGTTTTCGGGGTGTCTGCCGTGACGACGGGGCTCGTCGGCGTGTGGATGCTGACTTGGGGGATCCGACGGCTGCGCCGTCGCTGAGGCGCGGGGAGCGAAGTCGCGGGGAGCGAAGTCGCGGGCAACGTCGAGACTCGGTGCTAGGGCTCCAACAGAACGTCATAGTGACGTGACCGATCGTCGAACCGCGAGAGCACGGCCTGGGCCTGGGGCGGCACATGCGCCGTTTCGTAATCTTCGCCCATGAAGGCGCGAACCGAGTCGAGAGACTTGAACCAGAGGATGGTGACGAACTCCACCTCCGAATCATTCTCCTTGCGGAGGAGGTGAGCCCCCAGATATCCCGCGATGCCGCGGCTCGCGATTTCGGGAAGAATCTCGGTGCGGAGTAGTTGCTCGTAGCGATCAGCGTTCTCGGGCGTCGTCCAGCCATGCCAAATCCGACTAATCATGCTCCCTCCGATCTCGCGATTTCAGGCGTCGCCTCGACGAGGCGGTAGTGTAACGTCCAGCTCTCCTCGGTATCCGCCATCTCCTCCATGCGCAGCCTGATCTCCGCAGGCACATCCGGGTCCGCGAGCAGGGACTCTTCGGCCCGCCAATCGGGGATCAGAACCTTCTCCCAGAGCCCGGCGGGCTCGAGTAGCGATCGCAGGCCCTCGTCGTCGAAGCGGTATCCGGTGCAGAAGGTCGCCTTGACCCGGTAGCGATCGCCGGCCGCGGAACGCTCCCCCGTCGCCGCGAAGAACCGCTCGAGCGGCTCGCGCGCCTCCTTCAGCTCGGACTCCAACGCTCGGATCTCGTCCTTGATCTCCCCGTACCGGTCCGCGAGGCGACCGGCATCGGCGTGCGACGGCACCGGCGGCAGCGGCTCCTGCTGCCAGTTCTCCGGGTACTCGTGCGCCCAGGCGGGACACCACGCCTTGAAGTCGCACCAGTTGCATTGGCGTCCGGGGCGCGGCTCGTATGACTCCCGCTCGATCGACCGAGCGATCCGGACCACCCGGCGCCGCAGCTCGTCCACGCGCTCGGACCCGTGTGCCGGAACCTCGAACAGGGTCTGGGAGGGGACGTGGTAGAGACCTACGGCCTCGACCTCGAGTCCGAGGACGGTCTCGACGGCGACCTGGTAGAGAGTGAGCTGATCGCTCCGGCGCACCTGATCGAGGGCCGGAGCCTTGAATCCGGACTTGTAGTCGACGATCCGGACAGGCGACTGTCTCCGAGCCGTGCCGTTTCCCGATCCCCTGACCTTGTCCACCCTGTCGATCTTGGCGACGACCGGCACCCCCTCCAGCTCGAACCGGAGCATGCCTTCCACAAGCAGCGCGGACCGGAAGCCCGGCGCGTGGGCTGCGTGGAAACCCCGGACCATCTGCAGACCGTCCGCCCGCGCCCGCCCCAACTCCTCGTCGCTGGCGTAGGCGGCGGGTTCGATCTCTCCCTCGAACGCCTCGATCATCTCGTCGAGCGTCGCCGGCTCTGAGATCCGGCGCTGATAGAACGTCTCGAGGGCCGCGTGCACGGCGGAACCGAGGTTCAGAAACCGGTTCGGCCTGGTGGGATGGCCGTCGATGTACTTGAGCTTCCACATCTGCGGGCAGCGCTCGTACGTGCCCATCGAGGTCTGGCTGAGGTGGTGCATGGTTCCTTCGAGGTTCCTTCGACCGCGGGGTTCCGGCTGGGGTGAAGTGTTCGGGCGGGGCCTGTTCCCCCGAACGCCTATGACATTCTAGCGTATGCCGCTGACAAGAGAGAGAGCCGGACGAGGCTACCAGGGTCCTAGTGGTCGACGAGTGGGTCTCATCTATGTTATTATATAATAGATGATTAGGAGGCTTTCTATTTGCGCCTCCGTATCCATACGGCGGCGTCTTCCCCCAACAGGCTGGCAGCTGACCGGCCCTTTGCGAGGTCATGGCTACCGATCCCGGCGGCGAGATCCAGCGCCTGCACCGAGAGGCGCCGCTGACGGACGTACACGCTCATCCGTCGCTCAAGGCCTACCTCTTTAGGCGAAACCTGTGGCGACACTACTGGTCCGGGAGCTTCCTCAACCCCTTCTCGTCGCGGACCGACTTTCAGATGCTCTCCAAGGGCGGGGTGGGGGTGGTCGTGGCCGCCCACTACCTGCCCGAGCGACGACTTGCCGAATGCTTCTGGATCCGGGCCGCCGCGTTCCTCCTCATCCCGGCCTACTCGAAGCTGATGCATGGAAGCCGATTCGAGCGGCTCTTGGAGATGGTCGAGGCCATGGAGCGAGAGGTGGGCCGCCGCCCGGACCGGACGGAGGTGGCGCGAACTTACGCGGACCTCGCGCGGATCCGAGCGGCGGGCAAGATGGCAGTGGTCCATGCCGTCGAGGGAGCGCACGTGCTCGAAGGGGATTTGGGCCGGCTGGACACCCTCGCCCAGCGGGGCGTCGCCATGCTCACCCTGACGCACTTCTACCCCAACCAGGTCGCTTCCCAGGTGGACGCGATCCCGAAGGACTTGATCCTCCGGCGCATCTGCGACCTCGACCTCCAGCCCGGCAGCGGGCCGCCCCTGACCGAGTTCGGCAAAGAGGTCGTCCGGAGATGCGTGGAGCTCGGTATCGTTGTCGATGTCACGCACTGCACCCCCGAGGCGCGAAGGGCCGTTTTCCAGGAGGTCTCAGGCATACGGCCCGTGGTCGCGAGCCATGTCGGAGCGCAGGCGCTTCGGCCCGATCCCTACAACCTGGCGGACGAGGAGATCGAGGAGATAGCCCGCGGCGGCGGCGCCGTCGGCGTGATCTTCATGCCGTACTGGCTCTCACCCGGCGAGGAGAAGACCGGGCTCGCGAGCATCTGGGCGACACTCGAACACATCCGCGACGTGACCGGTTCGTGGGAGCATGCGATGCTGGGCACCGACTTCGACGGCTTCACCGATCCGCCCGACGATGTGCCGGACGCCTCGCATCTGGGCGCCGTCACGCAGATGATGATCGACCGGGGGCTTCCCGAGGCCGACATCAAGCGGATCCTGGGCGGCAACGCGCTTCGCGTGCTGCAGTCCGGCTGGCGCTGAGCGCCGGTCTTCGCCCAGAAGGTGATGCGCGAATGGAAGGTTAGTTCTCCTCCGCCTGCTCTCGGCCCAGCCGGACCGACTCCCAGAACTGCTCGGCGGTGGCCCGCTCACCGTGTACCGGCAGCACCGTTGCCAGATCCAGATCGAGTTCCTCCAGTTTCTCGGCGAATGCCAGCGCGTTCTCGCTGGCCGGGTTCACTTCGCCCTGGAAGCTGAAAAGGTCAGCGACGAACAGCAGGTCCAGGCCGGGCAGGTAGGCGACGATGATCTCGTCCGCATGTGGGTTGGGCCCGACGTCGTAGAGCTCGACTCTTCGCGATCCCTCCCCGAAGCTCCGGCTCCCAGTGAACGTTTCCACGCTCACATGATCCGCTCCCGCGCCGCCAAAACCGATCATCCGCGGAGCGGCGGCCACTTCCCGGACGAATTCCTCGTTGCCGGGCGTCGTCACGATCGTGATGCCCTCACGAACATAGCCGTACAAGCCGCCCGAGTGATCGAAGTGGTAATGCGTGGGTACCGCCCAGCGGATCGGGACGTCCGGAAGATGCTTCCGAATCGTCGCGATCACAGCCTGGCTCACGGCGGGTGTCTGCGGCGTCTCCAGCACCAAGACTCCCTCGTCGTACACGACGAACATGGCGTTGTAGTTGGGCGCCGCGTTCGGAATGAGGAAGACGCCTTCCGCCAGCTCTTCGACCTCCAACTCACGCGGTCCGGTGGGCGGAAGGGCGATCGGCTGGCCCTCCGTAGCATCGTCCGGCTTCTCGAACAGCGCAGGATCGGCAATTACCCCGAATTCGAGCGACGTGAGCGTCGTCTGAGCGGCTACCAGATCGCCCTGCCGACGCACTAGCTTGTGGGGCACCTGAAGGCCGTCCAGGTCCCGATAGTCGGAGAAGTCGACGGCCGTGACCTGGTCGCCGAACTGCGCGTGATCGGCCACCGTCTCGGCTCGTGACAGCAGGCCGCTCGAGGCATCGAAGTAGAGCGTCACCTGCCGGCCCACCGGGTCCGCATACGTCAGCACATCGAAGGTGGATCCAGCCGACGACTCGCTGCCAAGGGAACGCAGGGCCTCCGGCCGCTCCATCGCCTCGCGCACGATCATCGGGCTCAGGGTGACGCGCGAGAGGAAGGGAATAGCAGCGGCCAGATCCACCTCGTTGACCGTATTCGGCCCCGCGATGTGCGCCCAGGAACCAGCGGGATCTCGAACGAACCGAAACGTGATGTTTTCGCCCTGATAGTTCTGATAGACAGCCCGTCCGCCCTCGGCGTGCATGATCACGCTACCGGGCGGCTGCTCGGCCGGGGGTGCGCTGGGGCTCGCTCCCTGGCCGATGTTGGCCACGGTAGAGGCGAGCTCCACGCGAGCGGTCTCCAGCCGGCCGATCGCCTCCGGGCCGCCAAGCGCTCCTACCGCCCGATCCAACACATCCTGGGCCTCTCGCTGCTTGCTGAGCGCAGCGGATTCCTGAGCGGCTGTAGGCGTTGGGCGAACAACGGAAAGAGCTGCGGCGACAGCGATCGTGGCCGTGCGGCAATAACGCTTCATCTTCATCTCCCACGGTCAACAACGGAAATGCGCTATGTCAGATCCATAACGGGGCTGGCTCCACATAAGTGCCATGATTCCCAATAACGGCGCAAGCCGACGATCGGCCGCTGCAGAGCCTTTTTTTTGGGAGACCTTCCCATGGCACGTTCGAAGCCGCCAGAGATGATGGGCGCTTGACCCATGCCGGGATTCTTGCCGGAAGGACCACGGCAAGGAGGCGGCCATCCCGACCGTTCTCAGAACCGGCCCCTATCGGTTCTACTTCTACAGCCATGAGCCAAACGAACCGCCGCACGTTCACGTGGATCGGGCCGGCAGCTCGGCGAAGTTCTGGCTCGGGCCGGTCTCGTTGGCGCGGAACGCGGGCTTCGGCGCTCCGGAACTCCAACGGATCGATCGCATAGTGAAGGAGCATCGACGAGAACTTCTGGAGGCATGGCATGAGTTCTTCGGCTCCTGAACAAGGCGATCGCGTACGAGACGTCAGTTTCTTCGGGGACAAGCTGAGCGTCCTACTCGCGGACGGCCGATCCATCGCAGTCCCGCTCCGCTGGTACCCTCGCCTGGCTACGGCAACCGAAGCCCAGCGGGCGAATTGGAGGCTGGCGGGGGGCGGGTCTGGCATTCACTGGCCGGACCTCGACGAGGATCTCAGCGTCAAAGGACTGCTTCGCGGGACACCGGCTCCGCGGTAGACCGGTCGTTAGGTTTGGGCCTGCAGCATCAGGTCGGGCCGCAATCCAGCTGAAGGACGACGATCCCGACACGTTCCGCATTCAGATCTGGTACGAGGAGACCGGCCATCGCTGTCCGGGCAGGCACGGCTTCGACCAGGCGATCGGCGACGGCCAGATCAGCCGATGCGATCCCCGTACCGAGATGCGGCCCGAAGGAGCATCTTCAGGCCGACGAAATCGTACACCGTGTGCACCACGATGGGGACGAGCAGGTTCCCGGTGGCGATGAACAGTCCTCCCAGGTAGGCTCCGAGCGCGCCAACGAAAATCATGTAGAGGGCCGACACCGGGTGCGCCAATCCGAACAGAGCGCTGGTGGTGGCGAGGGCCGTACCCTGCCCCAGCGCGCCGGCAAGCGCGGTCTGCGCGACGCCGCGAAACAGCGCTTCCTCAGCCAC
>Ga0255058_10000321_pt1 | contig 28708 bp, 27 predicted proteins | sample Cases_109_9_MG_FD_188637 | JGI IMG/M metagenome (GOLD analysis project Ga0255058, IMG submission 188637) | Seawater microbial communities from Amundsen Gulf, Northwest Territories, Canada - Cases_109_9 | ecosystem: Environmental > Aquatic > Marine > Gulf | place: Canada: Northwest Territories... | reverse complement strand
AAGACGGCTACGACCTGGTCGACTTCTTTGGCTACCACGAAGGCAACACCGACCGGATCGCCGCGATCTTCGTGCCCACGCCTGGCGGTTTCTTCCACGAAGGGTTGCTCAGCAGCAACGACTTCAAAACCACGACCAACAACTACGCCGAAGACGGCTGGCTACCGGTCGACGTCAACGTCATGGAAATGGCCGGCGGCACCTACCTGAGCGCCATCTACCGCCAAACCGGTGACGGCCGCATGGTGCATTGGGGCATGTCCGCCGCCGAGTATCAGCAATGGATGGACTTCTACCGTTCAGATGGTTGGGACCTAGAAGTCGTGCAGAACTACGCCGACGGAGACCGCTATGCAGCGATCTGGTCGAAGTGAGCGACTAGCGTATCCTCACCCCAAGGTGATGACGGTGAGGAGTGCTGTCACAGGCGGCGTCGCCTGCGTGAACACAAAATAGCTGCCGCGAGCAGCAGCCAGAACGCACCATCGTCGGCTTTGACGGTTCGGCATCCGCAGCCGCCGCCGCCGCCTGCCTGCATCCCGCCGTCGGGACCGCCGTCGACGCCACCGTCCACTCCCCCGTCGACCATGGACATCGGCACAACCGTAAGCGTAGCCGTTGCTGTTTCGCCGACCGTCAGGCGGCTTGCGGTCAGTTGGCTCGTGACATTCTCGTACTCGCCAGGGCCGGCACTGGCGGGAACCTCGACCATGACCGAGAACGAACACGACTCCTCTGCTCCCAAGCTCCCGCCCGCGAGCGTCAAGGCGGAATCGCCGCTCAGCTCCGACCCGTCACCACATGCGTCGTTCAGCGGCGTGTCGACCGCCACGAGCCCAGACAATACGGCGTCGAGATCATCGGCAAACTCGATTTCATTCAGTGAGTCGCTTGGGCTCAGGTTCTCGATCGTGAACTCTAGGGTCGTCATGCCGCCGACTTGCGCCGGTCCACCAAACACTTTGGAGAACCTCGTGCGGTCGATGCGGAGGCTGTCCACGGCGGATGGCGCGTTCTTCACAACGTTGTCGACCAAGCCTGTCAGTAGGCTTGTCACGTTCGTAAACGAGCTCGCGGTCGCCTCGCCTGGGATCTGAAGCGTCACGCCGAATGTGCAGGACCCCTGCGCCGCAACCGTTCCGCCGGTGAGGCTCAGAAGATCCGTACCGGCCACCTCTGAGCCCGCACCACACACATCGCTGGCAGGCAGCCCAACGGCAACCAAGCCCGGCAGCGCCGCGTCGAGGTCATCCGTGAATACGAGGTCGATCGCCGCCTCGTCGGGATGCGCATTGGTGACGGTGAACTCGAGGTCGACAGTGCCACCCGGCGCCACTACGTCTTCGCTGAAGCTTTTGCTGAAAGTGAGCGTGTCGATGATCTCGAGGCGGTCCGTTGTGGGTGAAAGGACAGCGCCGCTCCCACCGATTTGCAATGAGAGGTTGCTCGTCGTGTTCACGTAGGTTCCCGGCGTCGCGTTGTCGGGCACCTGCACGGTGATGCTGAAGGTGCACGAGCTCGCAGCCGGGAGATTTCCCCCGGTGAAGACGACGGAGTTCGTGCCTGTCATCAGGGAGCCCGCGCCGCAAAGATCACTCGCCGGCAGACCGATCGCGACCAGCCCATTGAGCACCTCGTTCAGGTTGTCCGTGAAGATGATGTTGGTCGCCGCATCGTCTGGATCGGCATTGTCGATCGTGAACTCCAGAGTCGCCGTGGTGCCTGCGACTACCGGATCGTCGGTAAACTCTTTGCTCCAACTGACGAAAGAGACATCGAACGCCGCTTCCGCGGGGTTTGCAAAGACCTCGATTCCGCCAGAGGAGGCCGTGAGCTCGCTGGTGACATTGAAGTACGATTGGGTTGGCGTATCGTCGGGTACTTTCAATGTGACGCCGAACGAGCATTCTTCACCAGGCGCGAGAGCGCCATCGGTGAAGGTGAGCTCGGTGGTTCCAGTGAGCATCGACCCGGCGCCGCAGACGTCGGTCATCGGCAAGTTGGTTGCCGCTAGCCCCGGGAGCGCAGCATTCAGGTCGTCGGTGAACGCGATATCGAGCGCGTCGTCAGGCGCCTCTCCTCCGTGGATGATCGTAAACTGCAGCTCCACTTCGTCGCCGGGCTCCACACGAGCCTCTGAAAACTCCTTTCGGAACGATGGCGCCGAAACCACGGTCAAGTCTGCGGACGCGGAGGTCCCGGCAAGTGAAGCTCCGTTGACAGTCGCCGTGATCGGATCGGTCGTATTGATGAACATTCCCCCAACTCCACCGGGGAGGCGAATCGTTACTGTGAACGGGCAGGAGTCATCCGCCGCGAGGCTTGCGCCTTGGACGGAAAGCCCTCGCTGCTCCAGCGCCAGGGGTGTTTCAAAGATCGTCGACCCGGGCCCACAGAATCCGGGCGCCGGTAGACTGACCGCCGTCCATCCGGAAATGAACTGGTCGAGATTGTCGATGAAGGCGATGTCGGTCGCAGCAAAGTCCGGGCTGCTGTTCGTGATCGTGAACTCGATGACGATGTCGTCTCCAGCCCCGACACGGTCCGGGCTGATCGCCTTCTGTAGCACCGGCACGAAATCCACCCGGAACGAATCGGATCCGGCGCTACCGGTGACCTCCTCGCCATCGACATCCGCCATCACCGGACTCGTCATGTTGCGGTAACTGTCCGGAATTGCGCTGCTTGGTACGAGCAGGTCGACGCTGAAGCTGCAGCTCTCCCCTGACGACAACGCCCCGCCACTTAGGCTGAGCGTGCTGGTGCCCGTCAATTGCGAGCCGCTGCCGCACGGAGCCGTAATCGGTGTGCTCACCGCGGTCATCCCGAAGAGCGCAGCGTCCAAGTCGTTGGTGAATGCGATGTTCTCGGCGTCGCCGCGGGTGAAATTATGTACCGTGAATTTGAGCTGGAACGTCCCTCCCGGAGGCACCGGATCCCCCGAAAACACAGCGGTGAGGTTGAGGGGTTGCACCGAGACTTCGAGCGACCCGGTCGCCTTCCCGGACGACCCGCCGAAATAACTCAAAGGGCTCGTGCTGTTGTTCAACGTGCCACCAGCAGTCGCGACCACGTCGACACGCACCGTGCACAGGCTATTCGCCGAGATCACCCCGTTCGCGAAAGTGATGACGTCGCCCCCAGAGGGCGCGGTGACAACTGGACCGGGACCGCAGTCGCTCGACGCGTTGTTCGGATTCGCGACCACGATCCCAGACGGAAGGAGGTTGTTGAAAGTCAGGCTCTGGAGCGTCGTCGGGTTCACAGAGTTCTCGATCGTGTAGATGATCGTGCTGGAGCCGCCGAGTCCAACCGTGCTCGGAAAAAAGTCCATCAGGAATCCAGGCCGCGAGCCGTCTCCGATGAGTTGTGCTGCGGCGTTCCCACCGTTTCCCGCGCTCGACGTCAGATCCCCAGTGGTGTTCGTGTATGAGCCGCCGAGGGATATCCCTACGTCGACCCTGATCCAGCACGAGCTGTTGGCGCCGAGCCGGCCGTCCCTAAACGTGACGGTGTTGCCGCCATCCGGCGCGGTCAGTACGCCGTTCACGCAGTCGGTACTGGCGTTCGATGGGGTCTCGATGAACATGCCCGGGGGTAGACTGTCTGTGATCGCGAGATCGGACGCCGGCGTGGTGTCGTCCGGATTGGTCAGCGTGATCGTCATCGTGCTGACGCTTGCAGGCCCAATCGTCGCCGGGTCGAACGCCTTACTGGGTGAGGGCGGCTGGGCCGCAGCGCCCGACGCTGCCGCGAGCGGGAGACACACGATCAACAGGTACAGGCAAGCGCGTTGATGCAAGCGATTCTCCACTTCTCGCGAGGATATCCGCAGCTGGCCGCGTCTGAAAGGGATTCCTCCGGCGGTTCCTAGTTGGCCGATTTGTTGGCAGAACCGGGGACCAGTCCGGTGCCGGTGGCGTTGGGTGTATAGAGGCAGCCCCTAATCGTCACCGGAAACAATCCAGTTCGCCACACCGGATCGTAGATACAAGCGAATCCGACCAGATTCGGCCTCGCGCGCCCGCGATGGGCGCCGGGGCCACCAGGTCCTAGACAAGGGAGTCGCGTAATGAAGTTTCTTGTTGCGATAGTGGGCGTCGTTTTTGCAGCCTCTGCGGCGAGTGCGCAAACGATCACTTTCGATCCGCCCCCGGAGGGGCCGCCTATCGGCAATTTTGTCAGGATCGGCGGCTACGTCGAGGACGGCCTCGTCTTCGAGGCGGATCCGGAGCCCGGGTCCATCATCGTCGAGGACTCCGGGGGCATTCCGAGCAATGGAACCGCCTTCCTCTCGAAGTGCGGAATCTGCAGGCCCTCTATGCGCGCTGTGGACGGCGGTCTCTTCGACCTCGTTTCGGTCGATCTGGGAGAGCTCCTGTTCTTCGGCTTTGGGCCGTTCGCTACCGCCGTGACGATCACGGGCTCCAAGGAAGACGGCTCCACCGTCGTCGCCGACATCGTGACGGACGGCCTAGCCGGCTTCGAGACCTTCGTTCTGGACGATTCGTTCCGCGACCTGGTCTCCGCACGAATCTCTACCCTCTCTCCCTACGCGAATCTCGCAATCGACAATCTCGCGGTGCTGGTGGGACTCGACAAGCCGACTCTGACGGTCTCTCCGGCGTCGGGAACGTACGTCACCAGCCAGGGCTTCGACATCACTCTGATCGTCGTTGGCGCGGCTACCTCGGCGGCGATCCTGGAGGCGACTCTCGACGGCGTCGACTTCACGGATACGCTGGAGGACTGCGCCATCGAGGGCAGCCTGGACTCGGCCGCCGGCGCGACCTTTCGTTGCCCGGCCGGCTCGGCGTTACTGGGCGCAGGGACGCACACTTTCGAGGCAACGGTCGGGCTGGGGGACGGGACGACCGAAACCGACACGGCAACCTGGGAGATCCTCGGGAGCTCAGAGCCGTGATCGCAACCCGGGTCCATCTTGGTGTATAACGGTACCCGCTATGCGAGCGTGTCTATGGCTGTGAGCTCCGAGTTGCAGTCGACGGACGGGTTGACGCCCGACCTAGACCACTCGCTGGCCGCGCTGCTCGAGCGGACGGCCGGGGGGGACGAGCCGAGCTTCGCCGCGCTTTACGACGCCACAAGCCGTAGGGTCTTCGGCCTGGCGCTCCAGATCCTCGGGGATCGGAGCGCGGCCGAGGAGGCGACGCTCGAGGTCTTCACCTACTTGTGGCGTCGTGCCGTCATATTCGACCCCGGCCGGGGCGCCGCCATGACGTGGATCCTGTCGGTGGCCCGGTCAAAGTCGATCGACCTGCTCCGGTCGCGAACGCGGCGCAAGGAGCGGGAGTCGCCTCTCGATACCATCGCGGACCTGCGAGATCTGGCGCCCGGCCCGGAGGCGATCAGCGCCACGTCCCAGCAGAGCCACAAGGTGAAAAGAGCGCTTGCTTCCTTGCCAAAGGAACAGCGGGAAGCCATCGAAACTGCGTACTTTGCTGGACTAAGTCACTCCGAGGCGGCAGCGGCTCTTGGAGAGCCCCTGGGAACGATCAAGACCCGAATCCGAACGGGCCTGTCTTCTCTCCGCCGTGTCCTGAAGGATGAAATAGGAGGGAGGCAATGAGAATACGAGTCCACGAGCGACTGACAGAGGAAACACGCGAAAGGGCCGAGCTCTATGTGCTCGGCGGCATGCTGGAAGCTGAGGCCTCGAAATTCGAGGCACACCTCGAATCTTGCGAGCCCTGCCGCGGGGAGGTATCCGCTCTCCGCGCGATCACCGGGGGTCTTCTACTCTCGGCACCCGAGGCCGATCCGCCTCCCGCACTTCGGGAACGAGTCCTAGAGCGGACCCGCCAGAAGCCATTCGCGGTCATTCCCGTAGGCGAGAGACGATGGCAGCCCTCCGGCATCGAGGGTGTTGAGGTCTGCGTGCTCTGGGTCGATGGCGCAAGCGAGCGTCATACGACCCTCATACGTATGCAAGCCGGCACCTCCCTGCCGCTCCACCTGCACGCCTCTACCGAGGAGTGCTACGTGACCGAGGGCGATCTGCGCGACGGGGATGTGCGGCTCCGTGCGGGTGATTACGTGCGCTTCGAGGGTGGAACCATCCATACCGTCCGCTCGGAGGAGGGATGCATTCTGCTCGTCGCCGCGTCTCTGCACGACAGATACGTGCAGGCCCCTGACGGCCCGGATCGGGTAGAATAGATGCTCCGTTGAAAATGCTGCCAGGTTGGCGTTGGGGTAGCAGTGGCTGCGACCTCGCGAGGTTTCACTCGGTCAATCTAGCTCAGCAAGTTTTGCGGCGAGCTGCTTCCTTGCCCAACGTTCTGCTTCGAGGGGCTCGGAGAAGGTTTTATGTGGGTACTTCGGCGGTGAGATCCAGAAGACGGCGGTCACGAGCCCGCGCAGCCACGCGCTCGGTACGATCAATGCCGAGCCGGCGTTCCAGCGCTCGCTGAATTCTTCGTAACGTTTGAGGTGCTCGGCCAACGCCTTACGCTTGGTGGCCGGTGCGTTGGTGATGTTTGATAGGTCGATGACCCACGCAAAGTGATAGCGCGCGCGAATCGCCCAGTCATCGCGTGCCCGAAAGCACGCACTGAGCTCTTCGTCGGTGGCTTCTGAGGGAAACGTCCATCGGTAGATAGGCATGAGGTCATTCGAGATCCACGGATGGTCAATCTCGATGCACTCCTCAGTAGGCTGGCCCATCGCCCTGTCCATTCCTACAACATACTGCTTGGGGCCTGACCGGCCCAAGGTGCAGCGATCGGGTAGTAATGGTTAGCGTCGGGTGTAGGCGATCTTACAGGCGCGATCGGCCCGGGCGACGCCGCCGAGCTGGCGCGGCCGGGGGGTTGGGTCTTTGTAGCGCGGCTCGAGGTCGAAGTGGCGCACGAGTTCGCTGATGGCTTGGGTGATCGCCGAGGTGGAAAAGCGATGTGCCGGGCAGGTGTGTTTGCCGTGCCCGTACGTGGTGACGAGTTCGGGCGCTGCGAGCTCCTTGCTTCGCGGAAACACCGAGCCTCGGTAGTTCGAAATGTCGAACTTTGCGAGCCAAGGCGCCGCAGTCGTGTTGGTCACGGACATCATCGTCGTGACGAGGGTTCCAGGAGGCAAGTGATGGGTCTCGTTGCCATCTTCGAAGTCGATCGGCGTAACCACGCGTCGCAGCACGATCGAACGCTGCGTCATCCGGATGGCTTCATGGCTGAAGGGGTTGAGTATTGTGTCGTCACCCGCCCGTATTTCTTCGATGACATCGGGTTGCGCAAGGAGAAAAATGAGGGTCCATGCCATCGCCGCGAACAGGTTCGATTGAGACCCCATGTGGATCACGATGATGTCTCGAGCGATACCAATTTCGCGCTCTGGGGTCGGGACGTGCGCCCACGATTCGCAAATTCGCTCGAAAAGGCTGTCCTCGGCTCGTGGCGCTGCAGTCGCCGAACGGCCCCGAAGGATCTCCGCGAAGATCTCCTCGATCTCACGCATCGCCGCGCGTTCGCGTGCCTTGCGGGTGGCGATGGTGAGCAGGGCCTTGTGCGGGTGCACGAACGACTCCGACATATCCAGGCGATCGAAGAGCGTAGCAAGCCGGGGCAGATGTTTCGGTGACGCGGCTTCTTCGCCACCCCAGGAGGCCATTCCCATTCGATGTGCGAGACGTTTGGCGAACGAAAAAGCTTCGATGACGCCGGAGCCGCCGAGGTCCGCGAGTTCTATATCGACGGCGCTTTGCAGATTGCCGAGGTAGGCCTGCACGTCGTCTTTGGCAAACAGGTCGTGGGGGAAGGTTCGGCGCCCTTCGAAGAGCTCGACGGGCGCCTTGTGACTCAGCAAGGTGAGGTCCGCGAGTGCCTTGCTCGCGGCTTCCTCAGGAAGTGCCCACAGCGATCGCACCCCGGCGGCCGAGAAGACGCAGAACAGTCGGTACCCGAACGCATCGACTACGAACGTGTCTCCCATCTCGGCCCGACACTCTTGGAAGAACGCCGTCGGGTTGCGAAGAAGGCTCCGGCCGGCCCTCATCCAGGGAAGCGCGCCGGTTCTTCGCGGAGGCATCGGTGAGATCGACGGAAGCGGCCGCCGCAGGCTCGCCACTGTATTCTCGATACCGGTTCGAATGATGGCAATGGGCCCTTGCGTCCCGATTCCGTAGCCCTCGACCATGTTGACGAGGGTGGGAAGGTTGACGGCCAGCTTGATGTCGCCATCGACTTTTATCTTGCCGGACATGAACGCTCGCATGGGTTTCATTTTGCCCGTCGTCATCGCGACCCAATCCGTGGAATCGACATGAATGGTGGCGGCCGGCTGCGGACCCCCATCGGCGAGTTGATCAGAATCGGACGAAGCTTCCGGCAGCCTTGCGACGAACCGAGAGCGCTTGCCCTTCGTGAGGTCGACTAACCAAGCGCCGCCCTCTGGTCCGGCAAGCACGAACTTGAACACCGTGTCGGCCTGGGTTGCAGACTCGGGCGCATCGCAAGCGCTTTGCTCGAGTGCTTCGAAGAAATCGGAGGGTGAGGGTTCCATCGTTGTTGAGCCCCGCAGCGTACAGGAAAAAGGAAGGACGGGGCCAGGGTTAGTTCTACGTGGGCACGCCGATCTGCGGCCATAAAATACGGCCTTCTTCGATCTCTTTAAGGAACCAATCGTGGTAGCCGCGCGCGAGGATCCATTCGATTCGGTCGCCTCGCCAGAAGATCTTTTCGCGTTCGATGTCCAATTTTGATGGGTCGGCCAGATACGCTTTCGTCCGTGCAATGTCGTTGGCGAAGAGTTGCGTCTCCCGGCAGCGTTGGTGATCGAGCGCTGGTACCTCGAGGCGTTTGTTCACCGCCGCGAGTTTCCTGTGATTGTCGCGGGTAAGGCCGTCGACCATGTTGAACTCGAGCCCTTTGTATTCGAGCACCATCTTCACTTTGCGGGCGAAGGGACTGAATGCGTTCTCGTAAAGCGTGAGCATTGGGAGCCTCCTCGGACGTGGTTTCAGGACGCTAGCGTCCGACACGGTCGCGAACAACCCCGGATCGTGCATCGCATCTCGGCACGCTTGCAGTGCGTCATTACGCTGCCGTGCAATACGGGGTGCCCGTCATCACCGACTCCGAAGGGGTGCCTCCCGACTTCATGGCCTGGCTCAATCGACAGCTGGCGATGTGCGTCAAGCGACTTCGCCGCTGGGACGAGGTGGTATGGGAGCCCAACGTCGCCTATAGCGCGGTCGAGCTTGGCGGCCCTTCGGAGGTGCTCGACAAGGTCGCCTACGTGCTTCTGAATCCGGTAAGCGCCGCACTGGTGCGGTCGCCTGAGACTAGAACCACGCAATTCGGCAGCTAACGGAGAGCCTAAACGAGCCTTCTTCGGTCAGGACTATGCGCTCAGTTGCATTGAAACGAACACACCCACTGGGTGTTGTTCGCCGCGTGTGTCTTGTTCGTATCCTTTTCTTTCTCGATTTCGCCGCTAGTCTGGGCGGCCGCCGCACCCTTGGTATCACAGTTGTAGTAGCTGGTTCCGGTTGAACAGTTGTTCTGCGCCGTCGTGTTGCACTGGACGCAGAAATTAGCTGCTCCCGTGCTATCGATGACCGCAAGCGTAATCACGGTTCCAGCCACGATTCCGCCAGCGACAACGCCGGCAACGATGCCGATGATGATCACCGTCGCGATCGTGCACGAAAACAGGGCGGCAGCTTGCCCTTCGACGTTGGGCACGTCACTTACGAGCGACGCCCTGGTTGCGAGCGCTTCGTTGAACGGCACGCCAAGCTCTTCGTGAATCGCGCGCTCCACCTCGAGATACTTTGGGTCGTTGACGATTTCGGCGATCTCGGAGCTCAGCGGATTGTAGTAGAGTTCGTGGAGGAAATGCGCGGAGGTGAAGCCACGCGGCACGAGTTCATCGTCGTGGAAGCTCGCGATCACTGGTGCTTGCGCTGTCGTGCGCCTGCGGTGACGACGTTTCCTCCTCGCGCGGTATCCCTGCCATGTGCGATATCGCTCCATTGCTTCCCGAGGCGATGTCCTGCAATGGGCCCGACAGCAACGGCTGGTCCAATCAACCGCCGCCGGGATCCGAACCATGCCCCGCACCCCCAGAAAACAATTGCGTACAGGCGGTACTCGGTCGCCTGACGGACACTGCGCGCTACATCGGTTGCCCCGGCTACATCGTACTCAATCGCGACGATTGGACGATCGATCTCAACGACGGTTTCATCGCGTGCATCGATATGTGCGGCGTGGGCACCTGCGACCCGCCGGTCTTGATCGCGTCCGCGCAGTCGAGCATACCTGATCTCTCGGAAGATCCAGGTGAAACCAGCGTGACATCACGGGAGCTTTGCCAACTCTTCAATGCCGGGTGCGAAGTCGTCGTCGAGACCGACGGACAGGGCTACGCCGATTGCGGCTGCGACTAGCTAGTTGCTCCGAAGACAGATGACACCGGCGTTTCCTTCGTCGCTAGCCGGGCGGCGTGGAAGTGCGTCTCAGGTGTGATGACGAGGGGTCACCGGTTGACGCACAGGCACAGGCACAGGCACAGGCGCTGACACCGTCACTGCGTGCGATCGACGACGGCTGCTGCGATTGAGTCCGACCAGACGTTCACCGTCGTTCGGCACATATCGAGAATGCGGTCCACCGCCAGGATGAGGGCGACGGCGCTGGTTGGTAGCCCAACGGCGTTGAGCACGACGACCATCATCACCATCCCTGCGTGAGGGATCCCTGCCGCGCCAATGCTTGCCAAGAGCGCCGTGACGGCGACGAGGATCTGTTGGGAGATGCTCAAGTCTATGCCGTAGACCTGAGCGATGAATAGCACCGCCACCGCTTCGTAGAGCGCGGTGCCATCCATGTTGATCGTGGCGCCGAGAGGCAATACGAAAGAAGTCACCTCGGGCCTGACGCCTGCTTTCTCCACGTTTTGCATCGTGAGGGGCAAGGTGCCGTTGCTCGACGCGGTGCTGAACGCGGTCACCAAGGCGGTGGTCAGCTTTCGCGCATATTCGATCGGTGAGCGTCCTGTCACCAACCTCAAGATCACCGGCAACGTGATCAGGGCATGAATCGCGAGCGCGATGAAGACGGTCAACGCGTACCAGCCCAATACACGAAACGCTGCAGGCCCCTTGCCCGCTGCCGCGAAGAGCGTGAAGCCAAATACGCCGATGGGCGCGAACTTCACCACGAAGAGCGTCATTTGCATCATCGCGTCGAACAAACCCGAAAAGAATCGACGGACTACGCTTGCGTCTTTCGAACCGTGCGAGTGCTCGCTCAAGCCGATGAACACTCCGAGCAGGAGCGAGAACGAAATGATCGGAAGCATGTCGCCCCTGGTGGCTGCCGCGAGCGGGTTCTTCGGGATGAGCGCCTGAAGCTGCTGCCAAAGCACATACCCGACCCCACCCGGCGCCTCGGCGAGCAGAGGCGCCGCCGCTGCCGTCCCTTCTTCGAGGAGCGCGAGCTCAGCGCCCGCACCCGGCTGGATGATGTTCACGATGACGATGCCAGTCACGATCGCGGCGAAGCTCGTGGTCAGGTAAAACGCGATTGCGCGGCCCCCGATCGAGCCCAGGGTCCGGAGATCGCCCATGCCAGTCACGCCGGTGATCAACGACGAGACGATCAGCGGCACCACCAACATCTGGAGTAGGCGCAAGAACAGGTCGCCGATGCTCTTGCCGATGATGGCCACCTTGCCGACGGTCTCGGCATCGACCATGCCCTGTTCGCCTGCCCAGTTGAGCCCGAGACCTAAGGTGGCGCCAAGCGCCATCCCGATGAGTATCCAGTGGTGGAGTTGCAGTCGCTTCACGGGCGCGCATTATGCGGACGCCTCTCTTCGATGTAAAACCAAGCCATGAGCGACGACAATCCAGACCAGGGCCCGCTCGAAGACCTGCGGGTGGCGCTCGATCGTGTCGATCACGAGCTGCTCGACGTGCTCGCGCGTCGGATGGGTATCGTTGGGGATATCGCAGCGAGCAAACGCGAGCGGCGCGTACGGATTCGCGATCTCGCGCGCGAGCGACGAATCCTCGAGGATCGGTGTACCCGCGCTGAAGAGCTCGGTCTTCCCACCGACAGCATCGAGTCGGTGTGGCGCCAGCTGATGCTGATGAGCCGAGAGCGACAGGCCGCGCTGCGCGCCGAGGTGCCGCTGGATGTCGAGCCCAAGCGAGTCGCGATCGTCGGCGGCGAAGGCGGGATGGGGCGATCGCTGAGCACCTTGTTCTCGGATCTCGGGCACGAGGTGCTGAGCGCGGACCTCGACACCGAGCTGGCGCCCGTGGCCGCGTCACAGGCGGCGGACGTCGTCATCATCAGCGTTCCGATTCGCGAGACCCGCGCCGTGATCGAGCAAGTCGGTCCCCACGTGCGCAAGGATGCTCTCTTGATGGATGTCACCTCGATCAAGACCGATCCGATGGCGGCGATGTTGTCCGCCACCGAGGCGAGTGTGCTCGGCACTCATCCGATGTTTGGCCCCGGGGTCCACACGTACCAAGGTCAGCGCCTCGTGATCTGTCCGGGTCGAGGGGAGGCGTGGCTCGATTGGGCACGACAGATGTTCAGCGCGCGCGGTCTGACGATCACCGAGACGACCCCCAAGGAGCACGACGCCATGATGGCGATCGTCCAGGTGCTTCACCATTTCAAGACCCAGGTGCTCGGGCTCGCGCTCAGCAGCCTCGGCGTCTCTCTCGAAGAGACCCTTCGCTTCACATCGCCGGCTTACCTGCTCGAGACCTACGTGACCGGGCGCCACTTCGCGCAATCGCCGGAGCTCTACGGTCCAATCGAAATGCTGAACCCGGATTCAAAGCGTGTCACCGAGGCCTTTCAGGAAGCCGCAGCAGCCCTCGCGGATATTCTCGAGGCGGGTGACCAGGAGGCGTTCGACGGAGTCTTCGCCGACGTGCGAGTGTTCTTTGGCGACTTCACTGACGAGGCACTCGAGCAAAGTGGCTTCCTGATCGATCGCCTCGTCGAGCTTAGCGCTGGGCGTTCTTCGACGTAGCGGGTCAATTGACGCTCGATGCTGCATCTGCGATGCCGTCTCTCGAGGAAGCGACGATGGTGAAAGTTGCGATACACGGAGCCGCCGGGCGCATGGGGCAAAGCATCGCCACGGTCATCGAAGACGATCCGAACGCCGATCTCGTTGCCGCCATGGATCGTCCGGACAGCGAGCTGATTGGCCAGGACATCGGAAAGCTCACCGGAAGTGAGCCGCGAGGCGCGCTGATCACCGCCGACGTCGAGGAGTTCCTGGCCAACGTCGAAGTGGTCATCGACTTCAGTATCGCGGCTGCGACCGAGAAGCTTCTTCCCATGTGCGCCGGCCAGCAGATCCCGATGGTGATCGGCACGACGGGCCTGGACGGGTCGACGCGCGCGAGCATAGAGCGGGCCGCCGAGATGCTGCCTATCGTGTTTGCGCCGAACTACAGCCAGGGGGTAAACGCTTTGTACTTCCTCGCGGCTCGTGCTACCGAGCTGCTAGGCCCCGCGTTCGATGCCGAGATCGTCGAAGTGCACCATCGTCACAAGGTCGATTCGCCGAGTGGCACCGCGGTGCGGCTCGCCGAGGTTGTGGCTGCCGCGAAGAACCTCGACCTCGAAGATGCGGTGACTCATGGCCGCAGCGGCCAGGTTGGGGCTCGTCCTCGGGATGAGGTTGGTGTGATGGCGCTCCGAGGCGGTGACGTGGTCGGCGAGCACACACTCTACCTCGTCGGCGAAGGCGAGCGATTCGAGCTCACGCATCGGGCAACCGATCGCTCGATCTTCGCGCGAGGGGCAGTGCGCGCCGCCCATTGGGTCGTGGGCCGTCCGGCGGGCCTCTACGACATGGCGGACGTCATGGGGATCCCCCGCTAGCTGGCATTTTCTGTTACGGTAGGGACGTCTTATGGATTGTCCTCAATGTGAAGCCGAGGTTCCGTCCGACAATGCGTTCTGCGGCAAGTGCGGCTACGCAATGCGCGATCACGGTCCTGAACGCACTGATCAGTCGCGCATTCGCGTGCATGAAGAACCAGCGCCAACCGATGACGAGGAAAGACACAGTCGTCCATCGTCGCCTCGAATCCGAAAGCACACCGTGCTCGGGATGCCGCCTGCGACCCGACGCCGGAGCGAGCCACCTGTAGCCTCCGAACCACCGCCGCCGCCCCCAGCGTCGATCGCGTCGGCACGCTCTGCCCGAAGGACGCCACAAAAGACCATGATGGGCATCCCTCGTCCTGAGCTTCCCGATCCGAGACGCAGCGAGCCCGAGCCTAGTCCCGCGATGCCAAGCGGGGCGGCTTTGGGATCCCCCCCGCCCCAGCCTCCGCCGCTCCCGGGGCAGGACCGATCAAGTCATCGCTCGAGGGCGCGCGTCCGGTACGACAGCTCATTCGAGCCGCCCCCGGTGACGATGCGCAGGCGGCGCGCCTTCGGAGGCGTGGGGGTTCTCGTTGCGCTGGCGGCAGCCTGGCTTATCTATCGTTTTCTGAATGGCTAGTATCGCGCCAGACGGTTACATCGTGTGCAGTGCTTGCGGAGAGAACAATCCTCCCGAGTCGAAGTTCTGTGGCAAGTGCGGGGAAGTGGTCGACCGTGGACTTCCGAAGCCGGGGGATGTCATCGCGGGCCGCTACCGCGTGGTCGCTCCAATTGGCAGCGGCGCGATGGGCATGGTCTACCGCGCCGAGCACGTTCAGATCAGCAAGGTGATGGCGATCAAGCTCCTGCACCGAGAGCTCCAGGAAAACCCCGAGAACGTCACTCGCTTTCATCTCGAGGCCGAATCCGCATCGAGGCTCAACCACCCAAACACCGTACACGTGTTCGACTTCGGCAGAACCGAATCCGGCTCGCTCTACATCGTGATGGAGTACGTGGACGGGGCCGACCTGGGCAAGCTCATCGACAAAGAGGGTCCAATGCCGTTTGGGCGCGTCGCATACCTTTGTGCGCAGGTGGCTGGCTCCGTTGCCGACGCTCACGAGGCAGGCATCATCCACCGGGACCTGAAGCCCGAGAACATCGTCGTCACCGAAGGGCGAGATGGCCAGATGGCGAAGGTCCTCGACTTCGGATTGGCCAAGCTCCTCGAAGGAACCGCCGAGGTGCAAGTGACGAGCAGTGGGACGATTGTGGGCACCCCCTACTACATGTCCCCCGAGCAGATTCAAGGCCACGAGCTCGATGGGCGAAGCGATGTGTACGCGATGGGCGCGATCATGTACGAGTGCCTCGTCGGAAAGCCCCCTTTCGAAGCTCCGAACCCCGTCGGTGTCCTCTCGAAGCACCTTTCACAGGAGCCACTACGTCCTTCGTCACGATCGCCACTCTCGGTTCCTGCGGAGGCCGACGAGATCATCATGCGATGTCTCGAGAAGGAGCCCGAGCGTCGTTACGAGTCTGCCGAGGCGCTGCGGGGCGCACTGATCGCATACCTTTCGACAGTCGGTGAAGACTCTTGGCGCACGAGCGGCCTCGGGACGAGGGCAGCCGGCAGCGGTGCGCGGCGCGTCGATTCGCTCTTCACGCCCAAGCGAAGAGGCTGGTGGGTGTTTGCGTTACTCTCGACCGTGCTTCTAGGGGTTGGGGGTTGGCACTACGCCACGCGAGGCCCGTCCGAGCGGGAGCCCAATCACACTGAAAAGGACGCCAACCGTTTGGCCGAGAAAACGGAAATGGAAGCGTATCTAGGGCAGCGCCTCGACGAGCAGACCGGCGATGTCGACCTGTTCGCGATCGAGCACACGGGTGTCGAAGGTCGGCCCGCTATCGTGGAGGTGAGCTCGATCCCCAACATGGACGTCACGCTGGAGCTTCTCAGGGTAGGCGAGCAGGAGCCCGTCGTGTTTACGGACACACACGGCCTCGGCGAAGGCGAACGGCTGCCCAACGTCCCGGTCGAGCCGGGTACATACTTGATCCGGGTTCGAGAGAAGGCCGACAGTCAACCGCTTCCCACGGAAAACGTCTCCGACGAATACTATGTTCGCTGGGAGCTTCGTGACCCAGACCCCGCCTTCGAACGAGAGCCCAACGACTCGCTCGAGCTGGCAGAATCGCTCGCGCTCGGGACCGAACGCCGTGCATGGATCGGATGGCCTGGCGACGTGGATACGTTCTGCTTGAGCGAGGATGCAGAGCGAGTGGTCGCACAGGTGAGCGCGCTTTCGGGCGTGGACTTGGTACTCCGAATCGTCGATCGTCGTACCGAACGAAGTGGAAAACACGACGCTAAAGGGGCGGGGAGTGGCGAGACGACCAAAACCTGGCGCAACGCCAAAGCCGGCCTGCTGTGTGTCGAGGTGTCGGCCGATCCGCGTGACGACCGAGGCGCCTCGGCGCAGCCCGACGAGACTTACGGCGTCCGTTTCATCACCGCACCCGGACGCTAGATGCGCATCGAGGACCTCGACTACGAGCTACCCCAGGAGCTCATCGCACAAGCCCCGCTCCCGGAGCGCGATGCTTCGAGATTGATGATCCTCGACGTCGGCTCCAACGAGATCGACCACCGCCTCTTCACGGATCTTCCCAGGTTGCTCAAGCCGAGCCTGTTCGTCTTCAATGATACCCGCGTCTTCCCTGCCCGACTTCACGGTCACAAGAGAACTGGCGGCAAGGTAGAGCTCTTGTTGCTGCGCAAGGCCGAGAAGCGCAGCGATAGGTGGTTTGCGATGGGTCGCGCGTCGAAGGCTTTGCGACCGGACATGGACCTGGTGCTCTGCGATGGATCGCTACGAGCGAAAGTTCTTCACGTCCTCGGTGAAGGGCAGTTCGAGATCGAGCTCGAGGCTTCCGAAGACGTGGACCGCCTCATCGAGGAGATCGGCGAGGTGCCTCTCCCTCCCTACATTCGCCGGCCCGCCGAGGAGGCCGACAGGGCGCGCTACCAGACGGTCTTTGCTCGCCAGACGGGGGCGGTGGCTGCGCCTACCGCAGGGCTTCACTTCACGAAGCGCTTATTAAGTGCGCTCGAGGAGGCGGGGCATCGCACCGCCTACGTGACACTCCACATCGGGCCGGGCACGTTTCGCCCCGTACAGGTCGATAGGTTGGACGATCATCCCATGCACGACGAGGCCTACGCATTGCCGCAGGCCACGGTTGACGCGATCGGGCGCGCGCGTGCTGAGGGCCGCCCAGTGGTTGCCGTCGGTACGACAGTGGTCCGAACGCTGGAGTCCGCGATAGATTCGGAAGGCAATCCACTGCCTGGCATCGGGCAGACGCGGTTGTTGATCAAGCCACCGTATCGTTTTCGTGTGGTTGATCATCTCGTCACCAATTTCCACCTTCCGCGTTCGACTTTGCTGGCGTTGGTGATGGCTTTTGCGGGAGCGGATCTCACGCGGCGCGCGTATCGCGAGGGGATCGATCGAAGGTATCGGTTCTATAGCTACGGCGACGCCACGCTGATTCGCGGGGCGCACGCATGACGCTCCCGACAGCCGGGTTTTCGTTTCGCGTGGATGCTCTCGATGGGTCTGCGCGCTGCGGGTTTTTCACGACGCCACGTGCCACGATCGAGACGCCTGCCTTCATGCCGGTCGGAACCCAGGCGACGGTGAAAGCGCTTGCTCCTGAAGAGGTGGCGTCCACGGGCGCCCGAATCATCCTCGCCAACACATATCACCTATGGCTCCGGCCAGGCGCGGAGCTCGTCGCACAGCAGGGCGGGGTGGTCGGCTTCATGAAGTGGCCGCATGCGCTGCTCACCGACAGTGGTGGCTATCAGGTGTTCTCGCTCGCGAAACATCGGACCATCGACGACGACGGCATTACCTTTCGATCACACCTCGATGGTTCTCAGTACAGGTTGACGCCCGAGGAGGCCATGCGGGTGCAGGCCCTACTCGGTTCCGACGTGGCGATGGTACTCGACGAGTGTCCGCCCGGCGGTGCGCCGAGGCCTGTCGTCGAGCAGGCGATCGTGCGCACAACCGAGTGGGCGAAACGGAGCCTTCGTGCACCGGCGGCCGAAGGGCAGGCTCGCTTCGGTATCGTGCAAGGGGGTACCGAGCGCGATCTGCGCCTTTCGCATTTGCAGACCATCGCTGCACTCGAGGTCGATGGCGTTGCGCTCGGTGGATTCTCCGTCGGTGAGCCCTCTGCGGAGATGTACGAGGTGCTGGCGGATGTTGGGCCTCAGATGCCCGCGGATCGCCCTCGGTATTTGATGGGCGTCGGCACCCCGACCGACCTGCTTCGTGCCGTTGCTTGCGGTATTGATCTGTTCGACTGTGTCTTGCCGACCCGCAATGCGCGCAATGGGCAGGCCCTCACCTGGGGCGGTCGCGTCAATCTCCGCCAAGCTCGACATCGTGACGACGAGTTCCCCCTCGACGCTCGATGCGACTGCGCGGTTTGCACGACCTATTCCCGTTCCTATCTGCGCCATCTCTTCAAGGCCGAGGAAATGCTCGGCCCGCGATTGCTCTCCCTTCACAATCTTCACTTCTATGGCGCGCTGATGCGCAAAGCGCGTGAAATGATTCATGACGGGGGGCTCGGGCCATGGATCGACTCGACCGTCGCCCAGCTACAAGAGCTCGACGAGATCGGTGGTTTCCAGGGCTGATCGCGCTCGGGCCCGGAATCTATCCGTCCTCGATTGACGACATTCTGGGTGCGCGGTATGGCCCGACCTTCGAAGGTAGGGGCATGACACAGATCAAACGCGCACTGATTTCGGTCTCCGACAAAACGGGCGTGGTCGAATTCGCGAAAGGGCTCTCCGACGCGGGGGTCCAGATTCTATCCACCGGCGGGACGGCGAGGGCGCTTCGTGAAGGCGGCGTTCCTGTGGTCGACGTCTCCGAGTACACGGAGTCCCCCGAGATCATGGACGGGCGAGTCAAGACTCTGCACCCGCGCGTCCACGGTGGGATCTTGATGCGCGACAGCGAAGAAGATCGCGCTGCGCTCGGCGGCATCGGTGGCGAGCCGATCGACCTCGTGTGCGTCAATCTCTACCCGTTCGAGCAAACCGTGGCCCGGGGCGCGTCGCACGAAGAAACGATCGAAAACATCGACATCGGGGGCCCCTCCATGGTTCGAAGCGCTGCCAAGAATCAAGCTCGCGTCACCGTCGTCACGGAGCCGGGCGACTACGACGAGGTTCTCCGGGCCGTTCGGTCCGGCGATGGGCCAAGCCCCGAGCTCCGCGCACGACTGGTCGCAAAGGCCTTCGCCCAGACGGCCGCCTATGATGGTGCGATCGCCGCGTATCTGACCTCACAGGACAGCGACTCGAAGTTCCCCGGCGCGCTGACACTGAGCTTCACCAAGGCTTACGATGTGCGGTACGGAGAGAATCCCCACCAGCAGGGCGCGTTCTACATCGAGCGCGATGCGCCCGCAGGGAGCCTCGCCCTTGCCGAAGCCGTGGGCGCCGGCGGCAAAGAGCTTTCCTTTAACAATCTCGTCGATGTCGACGCCACCATCGAAGCGGTCCGCGAGTTCGATCAGCCTGCTGCCGTCGTGGTGAAGCACACCAACCCGTGCGGCGTGGCGCGCGCAACGACCCTCGAACAAGCCTACCGGATCGCGCGTGAGGCGGACGCCCAGAGTGCGTTTGGTGGCATCGTCGCATTGAACCGCGAAGTCGACGGGGACACGGCCAACGCGATCGCCGAAACGTTCATCGAGTGTGTGATCGCCCCCGGGTTTGCTCCCGAGGCATTGGAAAGGCTTCGCAAGAAGAAGAACCTGCGGATTCTGGCGACGGGCGAGTGGCTTTCGGCTGACTACGCGGCGCTGCAGTTCAAGCGTGTGGGCGGCGGGTTGGTCGTCCAGGATCGAGACGCAACGGGTCCGAGCGAAGTTCGTGCAGGAAAAGTCGTCACACAGCGCGCGCCGACCGACGAAGAGTTTCAATCGCTCGACTTCGCGTGGCGCGTTTGTAAACACGTGAAATCGAATGCGATCGTCTTCGCAAAGCCCGATCGAACGGTCGGCGTCGGGGCAGGGCAAATGGCGCGAGTGACGGCGGTCGGGATCGCCGCGCAGAAGGCAGGCGATCTCTCTCGCGGCGCAGTCATGGCCTCGGACGCGTTCTTTCCTTTCCCCGACGGCATCGAAGCCGCGGCGGAGGCGGGCATCACGGCCGTCGTTCATCCTGGTGGATCGAAGGGTGACGACGCGGTGATCGGAGCTGCTGATGCGGCCGGGCTCGCGATGGTATTCACGGGCGTCCGTCACTTCCGGCACTGACGATGCGGATTCTCATCGTCGGAGGCGGCGCGCGCGAGCATGCATTGGCATGGCGTCTCGCGCAGGACCCGGGGGTCGAAGTGATCGGTGCACCCGGCAATGCTGGCATCGCGGCCATTGGCCGAAATGTCGACCTCGACCCGACCGACGCTGAACGCGTGGTCGCCGTGGCGAAGCAGGAGTCTGTCGACCTCGCCATCGTAGGGCCGGAAGCACCTCTCGTCGCCGGGGTGGTCGATGCCCTCCGGGCGAACCGGATCGACGCATTTGGGCCCGATCGGGAGGCGGCGCAGCTCGAGGGCTCCAAGATCTTCTCGAAGGAATTCATGGCGCGCCACGACATTCCGACGGCTGGCTTTCGTGTCTTCGATGATCCCGGTGCGGCGACGCGATACATCGAGGAGGCTGACCGTCCGATGGTCGTGAAAGCCGACGGGCTTGCCGCAGGGAAGGGTGTCATCGTGGCGAGCACGGCCGCCGAAGCCATTGCCGGAGTCGACCGCATCATGCGCGACCGTGCTTTTGGCGACGCTGGCGATCGGGTGCTCATCGAGGAGTGCCTCGTCGGCCAAGAGGTGAGCTACCACGTCGTTGCAGATGGCGAGCGGTTCATTCCTCTCGCGCCGGCGCAGGATCACAAGCGCGCCTTCGATGGAGACAGGGGCCCCAATACCGGTGGCATGGGTGCGTACTCCCCACCGCCCGTCGTTACGCCCGAGGTCGAGCAGAAGATCCTCGATCGAGTGATCAAACCGACGCTCCAGGGCATGGTGTCCGAGGGCAGGCCGTTCCGCGGGGCTCTCTTCGTAGGCTTGATGATCGTCGAAGGCGAGCCTTGGGTGCTCGAATACAACGTCCGATTCGGTGACCCGGAGTGTCAGACTCTGGTCACTCGATGGGGGGGGTCGATCCTTCCGCTCGTCCTTGGCTCTGCGCAGGGGGACTTCGGCGATCTGAGCCCGCAATGGGAAGCGCCGGCATCGCTGTGCGTAGTGCTCGCATCGGGCGGCTACCCCGGTAACTACGAAAAGGGGAAGCCGATCGCCGGCCTCGAAGCTGCCGCCGCGCTTCCGAATGTGACTGTCTTTCACGCGGGCACCCGTCTCAAAGGCGACACCGTCGTCACATCGGGAGGTCGCGTGCTGTCCGTCACGGCGGTCGGCGCCAACATCGACGAGGCCGCCGCCCGCGCCTACGAAGCGGCCGCCAAGATCGACTTCGAAGGGAAACAGCTTCGCCAGGATATCGGCTGGCGGGCGCGCAGCGGCTGATGGACGACCTCGCTGCCCTCGTCCAAGTCCTACGTCACGGCGGCGTCGTGGCCTGTCCCACCGAGACCTGGCTCGGCCTGTTGGCCGATGCACGAGATGAGCGTGCGATAGAACGGGTTGCGGAGCTCAAACGGCGACCGGCCCACCTGCCGATTGCCCTGTTGCTTCCAGACGCCGAGGCGATGGCTGAAGTCGCCGCCGAGCCTCCCTCAGCCGTTTTGCGGTCACTCATGGAGCAGCACTGGCCCGGCCCTCTGACGATCCTGGTGAAGGCGGCGCCTGCCCTCAGCCCTCGGCTCACCCAAGACGGAAAAGTCGGCGTTAGGGTGCCGGGGCCTAGTCCGGCAGCCGACCTCGCCCGAGCGTTCGGCCACCCGCTGACCGCCACAAGCGCCAATCGAACCGGGGAGCCCCCGATGCGGAGCACCGACGAGCTGTCCGCCGCGCTTCGGGAGGGAGTAGACGCCCTCGTCCCGGGCCTTGCCCCCGGTGGCCTCCCCTCGACCGTCATCGACGCGACAACCGAGCCGATCCAGATCCTTCGCGCGGGGGCGATCGAGATCCAGGCGACTGGTCTTTGACAGGGGTGGTCGCGCTGCGTCACTCTTAGTCGCACGGAGGACTGATGGCGCTGATCGAAACCGAAGAAGCTGCACGTCGCTTAGCCAGGGCAATCTCGAGCGACCTTGCTCTCTACAACGAGGACAAGATTGCGGAAGGCGTCAGAAACGACAATCTTTTCGATGTGATGCAGGAAGAAATTCAAGAAGGACGTGACCTTTTCGAAAGCCGTGTCGCGCCCGCCCTCCTTCCGAGGAACCAGTACGACCGGGCGATCGTCGACCTCCTGGTCCGCTCGAAGGCTCACGTCGAATCGCCGATGTGGTAGGCCACACTTCAGCATGACGCGAACAGAGCTTTGCTTGTTGCCCGCAGTGGTCGGCTGCCTGGGGATGGCCTTCATCGGCTGCGACAACGATGGGCGGTCCGGGGGGTCGAACGAAACCATCTTCTATGGGCGCCTCCCTCAAACGTACGAGATCTGCTTTTTCGTCGGCGATGACCTGGCGACCTTGGCGCCGAGTGTCGTATGCGACCGCAACGGAGAAACCGCGTACTCGTTCAATATCGAGGTTGAGGGGGGCAGCCGTGAGGACGGGGAACCTTGCTCGTTCAGCATTCCCTACGAAGAGCCGATCCCGATCGCGCAGGACGGGTCATTTCAAGTGGGCCTCCAGGTTCCTGGCGAGGATGCCGTGGTTTCGTTTGCCGGCAGGATCCAAAGTGGGGCGGCCGACGGGTTCGCGAGGATCGAGACGCAGGGTGCTTCCTGCGAGGTCCTCTGGGCCGCGGGCATCGGTCCCGTCTGTCGCGAAGATGACGAGGCAATGTGCGCCCTGCTCCTTAACTGCTGCGAGTCGATCCTCCTCGTTCCACCGATTCTCGAGAATTGCATAGACGTCGTGAACCAGTGTGATGCAGTCGAGTGCCAGAATGTGTTGGCGGGCTATACCCAGTGTGTCCAGCCGCCCATTTGTCCGACGGACGAGGACCCCGATGGCGACTGCGAGCTGTTGAACGGGTGCTGCAACTCGATCGACCTCTCGAAACCCGATCTCGAAAACTGCCTGGACACCGCCGAGGCGTGCGAGCCGGGCGCGTGCGAGGGCTTGCTGGCCATGTATCCAGGGTGCCCTCCACCAGCTGCTGCCGGCGTTTCCTCAGTCCCCGCGCAGTGAATTGAGCGCCAGTTGGAAGTCCTCCGGCGGCTCGATCTCGAAGCGCATGGGTTCGCCGGTGATCGGGTGAGCAAACGCGAGCAGGCTGGCGTGGAGTGCCTGACGCCCAAGCTCGGTGGACACCCGGCGTAGCTCTGGATCTCCGATCGACTTTCCGTAGAGCGGGTCGCCAAGCACCGCATGTCCGTGCTCCGCGAGGTGCACCCGGATCTGATGCGTGCGTCCGGTTTCCAAGCGACAGCGCACCAGTGAAGCGCCGTGCAGCGGCTCGACCATTTCGACGTGGGTCACGGCTCGCCGTCCCCGATCGCCTTTGGAGGTAAACTTCCTCCGATCGCCGGGATGCCGCGCATGGAAGGTGTCGTATGTGATTGTCAGAGGCGGTCTTCCGAGCGCGATCCCGAGATAGGCCCGTTCGAGGCTGTGACCCTGGAACATCTCGACCAGCCGTTCGTGCGCCGAAGGGGATTTCGCGACGACCATCACCCCGCTCGTGTCCTTGTCCAATCGGTGGACGATCCCGGGGCGCATCGGGTCGGCGCCCCCATGAACCTCCGCGTGGTAGAGAAGGGCATTCACGAGCGTCCCGTCGGGGTGTCCGGGCGCGGGGTGCACGACGAGCCCGGCGGACTTGTTCACAACCAGGAGGTGCTCGTCTTCGTAGAGAACCTCGAGCGGGATTGCCTGGGGCTCTGCGCTCATTTGCTCCGGGGGCGCGGGCTGAATCGTGACTTCGGCCCCCGCCAACGCCTTCGTCTTTCGGGAGACGACCTCGCCGGCTTGTTCGATGCGGCCCTGCTCGATCCAGCGCTGAAGAGCGCTCCGCGAGTACTCTGCGCAGCGTCTCGCGAGGACACGATCGATCCGCTGCCCCGCATCGTCCTCGGTGAGCACCACCACGGTCGGCGCCGGCGCCGACATCGACTACCCGAATCTCTTGATGAGTTGGTGGGCGTTCGTCTGCATGTCGATGTTGCGGAACACGCAGATCCCGAGCTCCGGGTTGAGCTTCTGGCAATGCTCAGCCAGATCCGCGACGGCGGCTTCGTCGTACCGCGACCGATGGCCCGCGGGCCCGGCGAGCCGGATGTAGGTCATTTTCGAAGGGGGAGGGGGATCGTCCTTCAGGGGGTCGTAGGCCGCGATCGCGGGGCGGTCACCGCAGGCCGCGACGATGTCGCTCGGCTTCCATGCTTCCAGATCGAAGACGATAGGGGGCATTTTGGTGGGCACAAACCCCAGAAAGGCCCGAAGCGCTGCGCGGTTCGCCTTGCCGTGTTTGAACTTCTCGTCCGCGCTGAAGACCACGGCTTTGGCCTTGAGGTCGTGGGCCAGCTTGGCCACCGCCTCACAGGTCGCCTTGTTTTCTTTGGTGCGCCGGAATCCAGACTCGCTCACGGATTTCGGCGCAACTACCGAGAAGACATACCCTTCTGGCGCCTCTCGAATCCATCGGCGGACCGTGCCGGCGCCGGGGATGGCGATCTCCGTATCCGAGATTTCCACCGCCGCGAACTCGCGCCAGTAACGGCTGACAGGAACAGGAAAACCCGAACAAGCGACCACAAACATCGCCGCGAAGTATACTGGTTTTGCGACAGAAGGCCCGGCCTGGCTGCCGTTGGCGGGAATTCCGGATTCGGGAGGCGCCTCTGATAGGATCGCGGCTGTGTCGGATTTCGGTTTCGATGCCTATGTGCTGGACGATCTGGATCCAACGGGGGCCCCACATCCTCTGGAGATCGCTCGCGATCTGATCGCGACCGGCAAGCCTCGATCCGCGCTCGAGGTCTTGGCCGAGCACCAAAAGCGTCTCGCCGATGATCCGGACTACTTGATCCTTTGCGGAGAAGCATGGCGCGCTGCAGGTGATGCGCCGCGTGCACAGCACGCGTTGCTCGGGGCAATTCGGGTTGCGCCAGAAGATCCGCGCCCGCTTCAGCTCTTGGGCGACCTACTGGTCGAGCGCGGGGAAGAAGAGCGCGCGCAGCGTGTGTTCGAGAAGGCCCAGCGTCTCGAGCTCGCCGAGAGCGTCGGCACCGCAGCCCTCGAAGAAGCTGACGGCGAGACGCCCGGCGATCTCATCGCGGCCGCGGAGCGAGAGGAGCGAACCCGGCAAACCTCGGTGAACCCTCGCCAACTCCTTCTCGTCGTTGCTGTCATTCTGGGAATCGGTCTCCTGATGTCTGGCATCGCGCTGCTCGTGGCGCCCGGCCCGCCGATCGCGGAAGAGCCGCCGACCGCCTCTGAGGTTGTCGCGCTGACCCCCGAAGTCGAGATCGCGCCGCGGTTGGAAGAGTTGGTGCCTTCAGAACGAGCCTCGATCGAAGTCGTCACCGAGCCGACGGCGACCGGCCCTGGCGCTCCGGCGGTGGCCGAGCCCGCCATCGAAGCGTCGAGGCCAACCACTGCGGTTGCGCCGCGCGCCAAGAAGAAACCGAAGCGGTCACCGCCGCCCCGGAAAAAGGTCGAGAGCCTACCCGAGCCGACCGAGGCCGACTTCGATGCCGAGCTCGCGGCCTCGACCGACGCAACCGAGCTCACCACGCGCGCGGATACGCTGAGCGCTCGTGGGCAATCCTCTTTGGCCGCCAAGTTCTACCGTCGCGCGTTGGAGATCGACCCCGACTATGCACCGGCTCTCGTCGGTATGGGGCGCAGCCTCCTTCGCGCCGAGAAGTATGCCGAGGCGATGGGCAACGCCACCCGGGCCCTCCAGCTTGCTCGTGGAGTGGATGCCCGTCCTGGGCTCGAGGCAGAAGCGCTGTATCAGATAGGTCGGGTTCATCATCAGCGTGGCGAAGAGGACGCCGCTCGGCGCCTCCTTCGACAATCGACCTCGCTGCCCCGAGCTCCCGCCGGCGCTTGGTTCTATCTTGGGGAGTCACTGTCGCGGGACAACTCTCCCGCGGCCCGGGCCGCCTACGAGCAGTACTTGGAGCGCAAGCCCAACGGCTATTTGTCCGATCGGGCCCGCCGCGCGATTCAGTAGTACACTCCCGGCATGGCGAAGAAGAAGAACGAGAGGCGGGAGGCGCGCAAGGAGCGCTCCAAAGCCGCGAAAGAAGCCAAGCGCGAGGCCGAGGCAGAAGCCTTGAAGACCAGGCAGCGCTGGCGTCTCGCGTCGATCGCGGTAGCGATCCTGAGCATCGCTCTCGCTGCGCTCTCGTACTGGGTTTTGGAGGACCGAAGGCTGGTGGGTGTGTCTCTCCTAGTTGGCGGCGTCCTGTTCCTTCTGCTGGCGCTCGGGGCACTCGGCGCCGGAGTTAGGCCACGCGACAGGCGCGGTGCGGGCTCGATCGATTTTGGCAAGCGGAACTGAGGCGAGGCCTTGGACGACGCGCAGTCAAAACGCTGGGAAGCAGCGGAAGAGGGCATGGAGCTTCTTCACGCGGGCGAAAATGATCAGGCGGTCACCGAGCTTTTGCGTGTGACGCGCGAGGATCCCGACAACGAGTATGCGTTCCACTTCCTAGCCCACGCCTACTTCGAAAAGGAAGCCTATCCCGAGGCGCTCAAGAGCTACATCGAAGCGCTGAGACTTGCTCCCGAATACGTGGGCGCGATGATCGGTGCAGGCCAGACGCTTCGCATGATGGGCGAGTACGATCGCGCCATTCGCATGGGGCAACGCGTGCTTCAAAAAGACCAAGACGACGGCGATGCGCTCTTCCTCGTCGGAGCCATCCATTTTCAAAAAGGCGAAAACCAAGTGGCGAAACGCTATCTCGAGCGTTATCTCGAAACTGGGCCCGAGCTCGAAGTCGCGCTGGAGGTCGAGAGAATGTTGCAGGTCGTCCGTGGCGAGGTGTTGCCTTTCCCAGGGGCCGAAGACACGGTAGAAAACTAAAATGAGCGACGACAAAGCGCGTCTGCGAGATGAGGCGGAGGAGTGGCGCGAAGGGGACGTCCAAGGGGCCGTTGCCCGGCATCCGCTCCGCAAAGAGAGGTTCGCCACACACAGCGACCAAGAGGTGCCAGACCTTCTGACCCCTGCCGACGTCGAAGACAGCTACCTGCGCGACCTCGGGTTTCCAGGCCAGTTCCCGTACACCCGCGGGGTGCAGCCGACGATGTACCGAGGTCGGCTTTGGACGATGCGCATGTTTGCCGGGTTCGGTACGCCGCGGCAGACGAACGAGCGCTTTCGATATCTACTCGGGCAGGGCCAAACCGGGCTCTCCACCGCCTTCGATTTTCCCACGCTGATGGGCTACGACAGCGATTCGCCGCGGTCCCTCGGGGAGGTCGGGATGGTCGGGGTGGCGGTCGACACCCTGCGGGACATGGAGATCCTCTTCGACCAAATTCCGCTCGACCAGGTCACAACCTCGATGACCATCAACGGGCCGGCTGCGGTCTTGCTCGGTTTCTACGTGGCGCTGGCCGACAAGCGCGGGATCCCCCGAGACAAGATCGGCGGGACCGTCCAAAACGATTGCCTGAAAGAGTTCATCGCGCAGCACGCATGGGTCGTTCCGCCACGCCCCGCGATGCGAATCGTCACCGATAGCATCGAGTTCTGTGCGGCTGAGGTGCCTCGGTGGAACAGCGTCAGCATCAGCGGCTATCACATCCGCGAGGCAGGTTCGACGGCGGCGCAAGAGCTGGCGTTCACGATCGCAGACGGCCTCGAGTACGTGAAGTGGGCCGTTGAGCGGGGCTTGAACGTCGACGACTTTGCACCGCGACTTTCGTTCTTCTTCGACGTTCACAGCGACTTCTTCGAAGAAGTGGCGAAGTTTCGCGCCGCACGCCGAATGTGGTCTCGCCTGATGACCGATCGCTTCAACCCGAGGGACCCGAGGTCGCTCATGCTTCGGACGCACGCCCAGACGGCAGGTGTTTCGCTCACCGCGCAGCAGCCGTACAACAACGTGGCCCGGGTCACGCTCCAGGCCCTGGCTGCGGTTCTCGGTGGCACGCAATCACTTCATACCAACAGCCTCGACGAGACGTTCGCCCTCCCAACCGAGGAGGCCGTGACCGTTGCGCTCCGCACTCAGCAGATCATCGCCGAGGAATCCGGCGTGACCAATACGATCGACCCCCTCGCTGGCAGCTATTTCGTCGAGTGGATGACCAACAAACTCGAGGAAGAGGCGATGGCCTACATCCGCAAGGTCGATGACTTTGGCGGTATGGTCGAGGCGGTAGAGCACGGATATCCCCAGCGCGAGATCGCGGCATCGGCGTACCGACTTCAGCGGCAGACCGAAAGCGGCGAAAAGACCGTGGTCGGCGTCAACAAGTACGAGCAGCAAGAAGAAGCGAAGATCCCGACCTTGCGCATGGACGAGTCGATTCAGCGAGAGCAGATCGAGGGGTTGAGGAAGTTGAAGGCGGAGCGAGACGACAAGGAAGTCACTCGGACGCTGGGCTTGGTCCGCGAGGCCTGCAAGACCGACCGCAACGTCATGCCCACGATCGTCGAAGCCGCAAAGGCGTACTGCACCGAGCAGGAGATCTGCGACGTCTT
>Ga0255058_10000320_pt1 | contig 28793 bp, 22 predicted proteins | sample Cases_109_9_MG_FD_188637 | JGI IMG/M metagenome (GOLD analysis project Ga0255058, IMG submission 188637) | Seawater microbial communities from Amundsen Gulf, Northwest Territories, Canada - Cases_109_9 | ecosystem: Environmental > Aquatic > Marine > Gulf | place: Canada: Northwest Territories... | reverse complement strand
CGCATTACCGGCAAGGCGGCATCGCTGCTCAAGCGCGAGGGCAAGCGCTATGCGCTGGCGACACAGTGCATCGGCGGTGGTCAGGGCATCGCCACCGTTCTGGAAGCCGTCTCGTGAGCATCAATCGTGTCGCCGTGCTGGGCGCCGGTGTCATGGGATCGGGCATTGCCGCGCAGGTCGCCAACGCCGGTTACGAGGTCATTCTTCTCGATATCGTTGCCGAGGGCGCCGACGATCGCAATGCAATTGCCGCGGGTGCCGTCGCGAAAATGCTCTCGACACGCCCGGCGCCGTTCATGGATCCGCGCAATGCCAGGCGAATCTCGGTGGGCAATCTGGAAGATGATCTGGGGCGGCTCGCGGACGCCGACTGGATCATCGAGGCCGTCATCGAGCGGCTGGACGTAAAGCGCGATCTTTACAAGAAGGTGGATGCGGTCCGAAAGCAAGGCTCCATCGTCTCTTCGAATACTTCCACCATTCCCCTGGGGAGTCTGCTGGAGGAAATGCCCGAGAGCTTCCGGCGCGATTTTCTTATCACGCATTTTTTCAATCCGCCGCGCTACATGCGTTTGCTGGAGCTGGTGGTGGGCTCCGCGACCCGCACCGATGCCGCCGAAGGGGTGCGCGATTTCTGTGATCGGGCGCTGGGCAAGGGCGTGGTGGACTGCAAGGACACGCCGGGCTTCATTGGTAATCGCATCGGCGTGTACTGGTTGCAGTGCGCGGTACTCGAGGCGATGCGCCAGGGGTTGACGGTGGAGGAGGCTGACGCGGTGGCCGGCCGGCCTCTGGGAATTCCGAAGACCGGCGTGTTCGGATTGATGGATCTGGTCGGCATCGATCTCATGCCGCACATCTTAGTGAGCATGGACAGTCTGCTCGGGCCCGACGACGCGATGCGTGAGTACTTCGAGGTGCCGGAGCTGATCAAGAAAATGATCGCCGACGGGTACACGGGGCGCAAAGGCAAGGGCGGTTTTTATCGTCTGCAGCGCGACGGCGGCAAACCGGTCAAGCAGGCCATCGATCTCGTGAGTGGCGAATACCACGACGCCGGAAAGGTAAAGCTCGCGAGCATCGAAGCCGGCAGGAGCGGCGGTCCGCGGGCGCTCATGGAACACCCGGACAAAGGCGGCGCCTACGCCTGGCGGATCATGTCGAAAACGCTTTCCTATGCCGCCAGCCTGGTGCCGGAGATCGCCGACGATATCGTCGCGGTGGATGAGGCCATGAAGCTCGGCTACAACTGGAGCTACGGCCCCTTCGAGCTCATGGACCGCCTCGGAGCTTCGTGGTTCGCCCAGCGATTACGGGATGAAGACGCGCAAGTGCCGGCGTTGCTGCAACGAATCGGCGACGCGAGCTTCTACCGCATCGCCGACGGCCGGCGTCAGTATTTCGGCACCGACGGCACATACCGAGACCTGGAACGGGCCCACGGTGTGCAGTTGCTGGCCGATGTGAAGCTGCGCGCGCAGCCGTTGGCGGCAAACGCTTCGGCCAGTCTGTGGGATGTGGGCGATGGTGTGGTCTGTCTCGAATTCCATTCCAAGATGAACGCCATCGATACCGATATCCTCGACATGATCGCCAAGGCGTTACCCGTCGTTGCCGGCAATTACCAGGGGCTGGTGATCTACAATGAAGGGGCGAATTTCTCTGTCGGCGCGAATCTCGGCATGGTGCTGTTCGCCGCCAATACCGCCGCCTGGGATGATATCGAAGACACCGTCAGCGGCGGGCAACGGGCGTACAAGGCACTCAAGTATGCTCCGTTCCCCGTGGTCGGTGCGCCCTCGGGAATGGCGCTGGGGGGCGGTTGCGAGGTGTTGCTGCATTGCGATGCGGTGCAGGCCCACGCCGAGCTCTACATGGGTCTGGTGGAGGTCGGCGTCGGCCTGATCCCCGGCTGGGGCGGATGCAAGGAGCTGCTGCTGCGCTGGTGGGACAACAAGCGCCGGCCCGGTGGCCCCATGCCCCCCGTAAGCAAGGTCTTCGAAACCATCAGCATGGCTCGCGTTTCGACCTCGGCCGCCGACGCCCGCCGGCAATTGTTCCTGCGCCACGATGACGGCATCAGCATGAATCGCGATCGCGTTCTGGCAGATGCGAAAGCACGCGTCCTCGCCCTCAGCAGCGACTACGTGGCGCCGGAGCCGGCGCAGCCCTCGCTGCCCGGTGCCACCGCCAGAACGGCGCTGCACATGGCAGTGGACGGTTTTCACAAGCTCGGAAAGGCCAGCGACTACGACACGGTCATCGCCGGCGCACTGGCCGAGGTGCTGAGCGGGGGCGAAACGGATGTTACCGAGACCGTCGATGAGGACACGCTGCTGAATCTCGAGCGCCGCGCCTTCATGTCCCTGGTAAAGCGCCCGCAGACGCTCGCGCGCATCGAACACATGCTCGAAACCGGAAAGCCGTTGCGAAATTAGATGCCTGCATACAACGCGCCCGTCGAAGACATGAAGTTTCTTCTGCACGAGCTGCTTGCCGATGAGCAGTTGCAGGCGTTACCAGGCAATGAGGATTTCACTCCCGATGTGCTGGACGCGGTGCTCGACGAGGCCGGCAGGTTCTGCGAGGCGGTCCTGCAACCGTTGAACCGCAGTGGTGACGAGCAAGCGTGCCGGCTGGAAAACGGCGTTGTACGCACACCCGACGGCTTCAAGGAAGCCTACCAGGAGTTCATCGCCGCAGGTTGGACCGGCATTGCGGCTGACGTCGACCATGGTGGTCAAGGACTGCCGGCGACCATGGATACCCTGGTCACCGAGATGCTCTGCTCCTCCAATCTGTCGTTCGCCATGTATCCCGGCTTGAGTCACGGGGCATACAAGCTCATCCGTGGCCACGGCAGCGAGGAGCAGAAGAAGACCTGGTTGCCACCGCTGGTGGAAGGGCGTTGGAGCGGCACCATGTGTCTGACGGAGCCCCAGTGCGGCACCGATCTGGGTCTGATCCGCACCCGGGCTACGCCCGAGAGCGATGGTAGCTACGTCTTGAATGGTGCCAAATGTTTCATATCTGCCGGCGAGCACGATCTCACGGAAAACATCGTGCATATGGTGCTTGCGCGCACGCCGGGTGCGGCGGCGGGTATCAAGGGGCTCAGTGTGTTCCTGGTGCCCAAGTTCCAGGTCAATGTCGACGGCAGCATCGGTTCGCGCAACGGCGTGACCTGCGGCAGTATCGAGCACAAGATGGGGATCAGCGCTTCGGCTACCTGCACGCTGAATTTCGACGACGCCAGAGGTTTTCTCGTCGGCGAGCTGCATCAGGGGATGCGTGCCATGTTTACGATGATGAACGGCGCGCGCCTGGCGGTCGCCGTGCATGGGCTCGGAATTGCCGAAGCCGCCTATCAAGGTGCGGTCGCCTATGCGAAGGAGCGCCGTCAGGGTAGAGCGCTGGACGGTCCTCGATCCCCTGACGAATCCGCGGACGTCATTCTCGTGCATCCGGACGTGCGCCGGATGTTGCTCACCATGCGTTCCCAGATCGAAGGGGCGCGGGCGCTCTTGACCTGGGTAGCGGCCCGTTACGCGCATTCGCAGCGTAGCATCGATGCCCAGGCGCGCCGCGATGCCGATGATTTCGTTTCGCTCCTGACCCCCATCGTCAAAGCCTATTGCACGGACATGGGCAGCGAGGTCGCGAATCTCGGCGTGCAGGTCTACGGCGGGCACGGTTACATCCGCGAGCACGGAATGGAGCAGTTCGTGCGTGATGCGCGCATCTGCCAGATTTATGAAGGCACCAACGGCGTGCAGGCCATGGATTTGGTGGGTCGAAAATTACCGGCACACACAGGGCGATATTTGCGCCAGTTTTTTCAACCCGTGGCGGAGTTCATCGCGACGCGCGCCGAACGCACCGAGCTTGCCGAATTCGTCGATCCGCTGTCGAAGGCGTTCGGCCGGCTGCAGAAGGCGAGTGCGTGGATCGCCGGCAAGGGCTTGCGCGATCCCAACGAGGCCGGGGCCGCCGCCAGTGAGTACCTGCGATTGTTCGCGCTGGTCGCCATCGCCTATCTGTGGGCGCGCACAGCGGAGATGGCGCTTGCGCGCAGTGGCGACAATAATGATAGTTTCTACCGTGCCAAAGTGAACACGGCACGCTATTTCATGCAACGCGTGCTGCCAGAAACCGGCGGGCTTTTTGCCTGCATTGTGGCTGGCGGAGGATCCCTCATGGCATTCGACGATGAGGATTTTTGACCGAACCGACAGGGCATTTCAGGAGTCAGGCATGTCCGAGAATATTTCTACGACGATCCGGGACGGCGTCGCCACCATCGTTCTGGATAGACCGGAGGTGCTGAACGCGCTCGATCCGGACATGGCGAATGCTCTGAAAGCGGCGACCGGCGCGCTGGCGGGTGATACCGCGGTTCGTTGTGTCGTCATCAAGGGCGCCGGCGAGCATTTCATGGCAGGCGGGGACGTGCGCCATTTTTTCAAACTGCTGCAGGAATCGCCGGACGACGTGGAGAAAAACATCGGTGGTGAGATCGAAGCCGTGCATGCTGCGATTACCAATATTCGTAGCATGCCCAAGCCGGTTATCGCCAGCATCAGAGGGGCCAGCGCGGGATTCGGCATGAGTCTGGTGGCAGCCTGCGATCTGGCAATCGCCGCCGAGGATTCGGTATTCAGTCTCGCCTACTGCCGCATCGGAAGCTCGCCGGACGGTGGCAGCACCTGGACCCTGCCGCGAATGGTCGGTCTGAAGCGCGCGATGGAGCTCGCGCTGCTGGGAGATCGGATTACGCCCCGGCAGGCCAGTGAATACGGTCTAATCAATTGGGTGGTGCCGACGGCAGATCTGGATAAGATGACTGGCGAGCTGGCGGCTCGCCTGGCGGCGGGCCCGGTGGAAGCCCTTGCGCGCACCAAGGCGCTCCTCAACGAATCCCTGGGGGCGGAGCTGGCGTCGCAGCTCGATTCGGAGAAGGGCAGCTTTATCGCCGGTGTGACAGGGCCGGAGTTTGCCGAGGGAGTCAGTGCCTTCGTGGAGAAACGTCCGGCGCGCTTTCCCTAGCTTTGTCAGGGCGGTTTCGGTCCGGCAGACAGTGTCTGATTCGAACAACCGGGGCAGAATTAATTTCCTTTTGACCAATTCCGTGCACAGAAAAAATAGATCTGTCCCCGTTAGAAGCTATGCTTTCCGTCATATGCTGGCCTCCCGCGAAACCGTGCCTCGCAATTAGTCCGCGCGTCGGTGTGATTTGCGGGCTGGGGTGGCCGTGCGAGACGAATGTGGAGTATCGGGATGTCTGTCTTGGAAAATGCAGCAAGAATCGCAGCAATCATCGGGATCGTCGGCTCGCTCGCTGCATGCTCAGGTGCTCCGAAGAACATCGAAGTCGCGAATCAGTGCGAGCGCGGACTGAAGGTTGCCTATGATGAGCTCGACCTCGCCAAAGCCAAGGGGTTGAGTGGGACCGTAGACTGGACGAAGGCGGCGAGCCTGCTCTCGGCTGCCAGCATTCAGCAGGAGTTCGGAAAGTATCCGAACTGCGTCGACAAGGTACGACGCGCTCGCTATTACATCGCACAGAGTAAGACGTAGACACTCGCCTAATCAGTCGGTCGACGCGCAATTGGATCCGTGCGCCCCTGTCGATTCCGGTATGTGCGTGAGCCGGTTCAGCAACTCCGTGAGCGAACAAGATTTGCGCTACGCTTGTGGTAAGCGTCGATGATCGCTATGTGAACGAATCGTGTATGCGTTCGTCGCGCAGCAGGTGAAGTGTTACACGGAGAGGAGGTACATCGTGAAATTAATTATTTGTGCATTAGCCGTCACGTCGCTCTGTGGACCAATGGTCGCGATGGCGCAGGACAAACCCACCCCCGAAGAAGCGCGTAAAGTGATCAACTATTACTTCAACGGGAAGGGCCAGGGCGTAATTCCGATGGAGTACAAGCTTTGCAAGGAGATCTCCAAGAAAGGGGACGCAAAAAACGAATGCATTGCGGAAATCTCCAATAAGACCGTCGCGAAAGGAGAGGAGGTTTACCTGTGGATGAATTTTCTGGTGCCAGCCGGCGAGGATTCCAAGATTCTCTTGCAGTACTCTCGCAAGGATAAAGTTCGAAACACTTCGAATATTTCACTGGGTGGCGCAACGCGTTTCAGGACCTGGAAGAAGATCCCGACAGCTACGCCCGGAAATTGGAAAGTAACTATGGTTCAGGAGCTGGAAAATTCGGACATGGATATCGGGCACTTGGAATTCTTTGTCATCGACGTCGCTCAGTAGATTGAGTTGCGCGGCCCGCTCCAGACAACCAGCAGGCAAGTGCCGGTAGAAGAAGAATCGCTCCCAGCATGTTGAGCAGGAACATGAAGGTGAGCAGGATCCCCATATCTGCCTGAAATTGCAGCGGGGCAAAAATCCAGGTTGCGACACCAGCCGCCAGGGTGATGGCTGTAAACACTACGCCACTACCGGTTATGCGCAGCGTGTGTTCGTATGCCTTGGCCAATGGTTCACCCATGGCGAGAATGCTGCGCAGGCGACTGTAGACGTAGATTCCGTAGTCGACGCCGATGCCTGCACCGAGGGCAACCACCGGCAAAGTGGATACTTTCAGTCCGATCTCGAGTACAGCCATCAACGCATAAGTGAGCAGAGAGACCAGCGCAAGGGGCAGCACGATACAAAGCGCCGCTGTCACGGAGCGAAAGCTGAGTAGACACAGGATAGTTACCGCTGTGAATACGTAGGCCAGAATCGGATATTGGGCGGCGCTCACTACTTCGTTCGTCGCAGCCATGACGCTCACGTTACCGGTGCCTATGCGAAATGTAAGATTGCGCGAAACGGATTTGTTTTCAAAGGCCTTGACCGCTTCGACGATGCTCGCGATGGTGGTGGCCTTGTGATCGGAGAGGAACAGCGTAACGGGTAAGATGCTGCAATCGCTGTTCAGGAGTCCCGTACTGCTCGGAACATGGGCAACGGTTTGCACGAGCATGTCTTTGTTTCTCGGTAGCACCCACCATTTCATGCTTCCTTCGTTCCAGGCGCCGTTAATTCGCTTGGCGAGGTCTGGAAGGCCGACGACCGAATGCACGCCGGGCACGTTACGCATGCGCCATTCGAAGTTGTCGATCTCCGTCATCACGTGGTAGTCGATGCAACCCTGCGGGATGGTTTCACCGATCACGGTCAGCGCATCGACGCCGATTGCGAAGTTCGCGGCAATAGCGCGGCTGTCGATGTTGTAACGGGAGTCGGCACGGAGCTCGGGTACACCCGCCTGCAGGTCGCCGATGGCGACGTCGCTGCTTTTCCACAGGCCAAGCACAAGCAGGCCGAGCGCAGCCGCGATCATGGCGAGCGCGGGACGGGGCCGGGCGACGGCGGCCGCAGCTCGCCATAAGGAGTGAAGCTGCTTAGCGCGCTGATCGATGCGCGCGCGGTATGCCTCTACGGAGCCGGCGTAGGAAAGCAGCACGGGTAACAGTATCAGGTTGGTGAGCAGGATGACGGCTATCCCGAGACTCGCAACGACGGCCAGTTCCTGAATCATCCGAATGTCGATGAGCATGATGGCGAGAAATCCCACCGCATCGCTCGCAAGTGCCACCCCTCCGGGGATGATAAGACGACGAAACGCACGCCGCGCGCCGGTCTCGCTGTCATGACCGAAGAAAATCTCCGCACGCACAGCGCTGAGCATCTGCACTGCGTGACTGGTTCCGATGGCGAATGTCAGAAAAGGCACGAGTATCGACATGGGATCGATACCGAAACCGAGCAAGCCGACGATTCCGAGCTGCCAGACGACGGCTGCCAATGAGCAGGCCAGAGCAATGATGGTGAAGGTCGCGGATTGCGAATAGACAAACACCAGCAGGGCCGTGATCAACAACGCAATGCCGAAAAACAGCACGATGCGATTCACGCCATCGGCTATATCGCCCATGACTTTGGCAAAGCCGATTATGTGGATGTCGTAGCGCGGATCATCCGCGAATCCAGCGCGAATTCTGTTCTCCAGTTGATGAGCAACATCGATGTAGTCGAGCTTTTCGCCGCTGCCGGGGTCGAATTCGAGCAAACGCGCACTGACGATGGCGCCACTGAAATCGTTGGCAACCAACCGTCCGACGATTCCGGCCTTGAGAATGTTGTCGCGTACGGAGTACAGCCCCTCGACGCTTGGCGTGAAGTCGGATGGGATGACGTTTCCCGCTGCAATGCCGCCCTCTACGACCTCGGTGTAGCGTACGTTCGGTGTAAACAGCGAATACACACGGGCACGATCCACCCCGGGAATGAAGAAAACCTCGTCGGTAATCGACTCGAGTCGGGAAAAGAAATCGGCCGTGAAAATGTCTCCGTCGTTTGCCATCAACGCGACGAGGATCCGATCGGCGCCACCGAAGTCCTGACGGTACTCGGTAAGGGTTTGTATGTATTCGTGCTCGAGTGGCAGCAATTTGCTGAAGCTGGCCTCGATACGAAGCCCGCTGGCGAACCAGGCCATGGCGGTGGTGATGACGACGAACACCGCGATGACGGGAGCTCGGTGCCGGAATACGGTCTGCTCCAGGCGGTGGATCACTGCAGGGGTTCGAGCTGGCTTCTGGTCAGCCGCTTGACGCCGAATTCGCCGAAGACCACGATCGTGCCGTCTCCGGCATCCAGGGCGCCGGCGACGCCGAGGCGATCGGCGCGTTGCAAGGCTCTGACGCTACGCCCGTCGTCCTCGCCAAACAGCACTGTTCCGCCCATGCCCGTAAACAGTACGCCATTTCCGTGGATCCTGATGCCGCTGGTTAACAGACTCTGGGTGCGCGTGCCGATGGGTCGCCAGTTCACGCCGGCGTCGTCGGAGCGAAACAAATGGCCGCGCAGGCCGTAGAGATAGACCCGCTGCTCGCCCACGGGGAGTGTGCCGAAAAAAGAACCCTCGTAGGGGGAGGCCAGTTCCCCCCAGCTTCGCCCGGCATCGTCCGAGCGGTATACGGTGCCGGCCTCGGCTGCAATATAGAGCCGCTGTGAGGATGCGGCGGCGATGTGATTCAGGTGGTGGTCGTTGTCGCTGATCTCGCGGGGCTGCCAGGTATCACCGCCGTCGCGGGTTTCCAGAAAGTATCCGTACGCGCCGACCGCAACCCCGTGCTCGGCGTTCTCGAACCAGACGTCGAGCAACGGGCGCTCTTCCTCGGGGGCCGAATACACCATCTCCCAGCTGAGTCCGCCGTCGCGTGTACGAAGGATGATTGCGTCGTGGCCCACCGCCCATCCTCGCGTGAGGTCGTAGAGACTGACACCGGTCAGAGTCGCTCGGGTCGGTACCTCGGCCTGGGTCCAGGTGACGCCTGCGTCGCGGGAAACGAGAATGTGGCCGCGTTCGCCCACCACCACCATGTGCTCGCCTATGGCGGCACCGTCCAGAAACAACGACTGGGTGACCAGTGGCGCCGATACCGCGCGCTCTTCGTCTTGGGTTGCGATTTCCGCGGCGGCGGTTGTCATCGCCAGGCAGACGGCAAGCGCCTTCAGGCGATGACTCCCGGTGCCTGACCGGGCCCCAGGGTCGGGCGGGACGCCGCTCAAACCGCCTTTCCGTGACTCACGGCCTCAACGCCGTCCTTCGCGCCGCAGGGCCGCCGGAGTGTAATCCTCGAAGCTCCGCTTGATGCTGAAGTCATACATCTTGCTCTCGTTGTCGAGACCGAGGGCGATGTAGCGTCCAGCCTGCAAATCGGTGGTGACCTCCAGGGTCGTCCAGATGGTCGGAACTTCGTAGTAGTTGATCACGTGGCCCTGGGAGACCCGCCACAGCTGGTCGCGGTTATCATAGATGTCAACGACGAGAATCTGCCAGGAGTCCTCGTCGATGTAGAAGGTGCGCCGCTTGTAAATATGCCTCTTACCCTTTTTCAGGGTCGCGTCCACCACCCATACGCGGTGCAACTCGTAGCGGGGAAACTTGGAATTGATGTGCCGGGGCGTAAGGATATCCTTGTACTTCAGCTTGTCGCTGTGCAGCTTGTACGCGTTGTAGGGCACGTACACTTCGCGCTTGCCCAGCAACTTCCAGTCATAGCGGTCGATGGCGCCATTGAACATGTCGAATTGATCGTTCGTGCGCATGCCATCGCTCGCCGTTCCCGGGTTGTCGTAGGCGACATTGGGCGCGCGGCGCACGCGCCTCTGGCCTTTGTTGTAAATCCAGGCGCGCCGGCTCTCCTTAACCTGATCCAGCGTCTCCTGCACGAGCAATATGCCCCCTGCGCGGCGCGCCGGCGCCAGCACCCTTTGCTTGAACAACAGCAGTATGTTGTTCAGCTTCTCCTCGGTCATGTCCTTGTGCACATAGCGCAGGTCGATTTCGTCGGAAAAGCGCACCAGCGTATAGTTGCCCCCGCGGGTCGGCGCAGCCTGCGCGATCCAGCGCGCGGCGGTTTCACCGCGATAGCGAAGAAGGTGATTCCAGATCGCCTCCTGTCCGTCGCGGGGAATAGGGAACGGGATCCCGATGACGGCCCCCGTGACGCCGTTGCCTCCATCGCCGAGTCTTGCCGTGGCGGCGATCCTGCTGGTGGCGTCGTAAATGCGCTGCGGCGCGGAAGCGCTGCGGCGACTCCGATAGACGTTCAAGTAGAAGTTTTCGTAAGCCAGAATCATGGCCTGCTGGCCCGCTGTCAGCCTGTCCTTGTGCTGGTCCAGATTGGACTGGTCGATGGTGAACAGCACTGGGTCGTCGGCGAAGGGGTCTGGATGGTGCATGCCCGGCTGGTAGGATAGCGGCGGCGTCGTGATGCCCCCCTCCCAGTCGGGGATGGTGCCATCCGCGTTTCCGGCGCGCGCGCCGCCCAGGGGCGTGAGATCGGCACCCAGGCGGGCGATTTGCGCGGCCGATATTTCGGCATGCGCGTTGCTGACCACGCCAGCGTGGATGAACACGAAGGCCAACACGATAATTAATTTTCTACTCATGACGCGGTCTACCGTGAGTGTCGTAAATCTAAAATGAATACTTGATCGTCGCGCTGACAAAGTCCCGGTCGTTCAGCAGATTGTATTTCCCCGCACCGAAAAAGTTCGTGTAGGCGATGTCGGCCTCCCACTGTTCGAGGTACGTGGCTTTGAGGCCGATGGAGATTGCCTTGCGTCCTTCACGGAAGGGACCCGCCGGCTGGGGTGAAATCCCCTGCACGTCGTGGGCCCACTGGATTCTGGGCGACAGATTGACGGCCGCGATGGCGTTGTCGTAAGTGAGCTGGGCCGCCATCCGATATCCCCAGGAGGTGGCGGTGGGAAATGCGCTGCTCGGCTCCGCCGCCTTACCGGCGTGGGCGCCTCCGGCGGCGGCTTGTTGCGGGTTGCCGCTGGTGTCGGTGCCGGCGGCATTGAGCCGCAGGGTGCTCTGACTCGGTAAGCTGTGCACGTGGTTGACACCGAGCTCGACGATGAAGACGCCGGTATTGGCCCCCAGGGTGGGCCCGAAGACCCTGGTGGCGGTGGCCTGAATCTGACTGACGTCGCGCTCGATGAAGCCGTGAATGACGGTGTCGGTGCCGAAGGTGCCGAGCTGATTGTTGCCGAAGGCGGCGAAGGCCGGGCTCGCCGTCGCCAGCGGCGAGAGCGCCGCGAACAGCAGCTCCGTGTCGTCGATCTGCAGGGGCATGTCGCGCTTGAACGAATACTCGCCCTGAAGCGCCCAACCGGTGTTACCCACCTCGGAATTGAAGCTGGCACCGAAGAGATCGATATCCTCAGGGTACTCGATGAAGTAGCTGGCGGTTTGAGCATAACGGTCGACGCCCATGGCGCCGCCAATCTGCGCCGCGCTGGCGGCGCCGACGGCTGCAGCGGTATTGCCCGGGCCCACGGCGCCGGACACGAAGCCGGCAGATGCGACGCCGTTGGCGACGCCCGCCGCGGACCCCGTGCGTGCGCTGACGATGGGCAGGCGGCTCGCGTATTTCATGTAGTAGAGGCCGAACTCAGTGCCCTGCAGCTTCTCGGCGAAAAAACGCATGGCGACGCCGAACTGCCCGCCGTCGCTGGGCGTGTCGTCCGGGCCCCGCGGCACGCCGAGGAATGTGGAATCGAAGAGCGGCTGCGCAGCCAGACCACCGGCGGCCAGATCGGCGTTGATGGCAGCCGTCAGGGGGCCGAAGCTGGTGCCCAGATCGGAGAAATCACCGAACCCCAGAAAAGCCCGCGTGCCGCCGGCGCCGACGAAGTCGTTGGTGGAAAAGAAGGTGCCGGGTGGATCGATCTCGACCTCTCTCCAGCGCAGCTGATAGAAGGCTTCCACGGTAGTGCTCTCGGTGACCGAAACCGAGCCGCTGATCATGGGGATGGGCTTCAACGCCTCGCGCAGCGTCGCCCCGGGGGTGCGGAACTGGGCCACGTCGATGGGATTGATGACGTTGATGCCGCCGGGGATGAAGGTGCCTTCGCCCCAGCTCAAGACCTGCTGGCCGAAGCGTAGCTGGGCCGGTGCCTCGCCTACATTGAAGTTACCCGTCACGTAGGCATCCAGCAGCTCGAGATCCTGGCCCACGATCTCCAGAGCCGGCTTCGTGAGTGGCGTACGCGCACGCGTGCCGTTGCGCTGCTCCCAGTCGACGAAGCCCGTGACCCGGAAAAAGGCGCTCAGCGCGCCGCCGTCGATATCCAGATCGCTGGTGAAGCGGGAGACGTTCTGGGAGATTTTTCCGTCGTCGTAGTTGAGCGTGCCGTCGTCGTGGTTGACCGAATGCGCGGTACCGCCATTGGCGGTGCCGATGATGGCTGGATCGCGTGCCGACGTGCGAACGCTGATGCCCTGAGAGAGGGTCGTGTCAAAGCGAATATCGACGTCCTCGAATTCCCACTCCAGCGCGGCCACGGGAGTGGTCAGGATCTGGCACAGAATCACCAACAGCGCGGGCAGACCGACGATGCGCGTGCATTTCGGCCCGCTTCGCACATCGTGTGCGGTCATGAGTCCCTCCGGGGTCGCCGGCTTGTTTCCCGGGAGCGCCGTTGCCTGTCGCACTTCCAGTTGCCGACTCTATAGTACGAGATTAACTAAAGCGCATAAGTGGGTTAAAAACAACTGCGATGGACTAGCCGGGGCCCTGGTTTAGAATGGCGCTTCCGGGAGGCGGGGATCGTGGCGGTGCTGAGAATTTCATGAACGACGGTGTGGACAAGATCTGGCTGGACAGCTACGCGGAGGGCGTGCCGGCGCAAATTGACGCCGAGCGCTACGCATCGCTGGCGGAGCTGCTCCAGGACAGTGTAGCGCGATTCGGCGAGCGCCCGGCATTCGCCAATATGGGGAAAACCCTGAGCTTCGATGAGCTCGATGTCCTGACCAGGGATTTCGCCGCATTTCTGCAATCACGGCTGGGTCTGAGAAAAGGTGATCGGCTGGCCATTATGATGCCGAACCTGCTGCAGTATCCGGTGGCGCTGTTCGGGGCTCTGCGGGCAGGTCTAGCGGTCGTCAACGTCAACCCGCTGTACACGCCTCGAGAGCTGCGTCATCAGCTCGCCGATTCGGGCGCTTCCGCCATCGTGATACTGGAGAACTTCGCCCATGTCCTGGAGGAATGCCTGGCGGAAACGCCTGTAGCGACGGTGATCACGGCCCGGCTTGGTGATCTGTTGCCCTTTCCCAAGTCGGTCATCGTCAATCTGGCCGTCAAGTACGTCAAGCACATGGTGCCGGCGTTCCAGATCGCGAACGCGATTCGCTTCACCGATGCGATTTCCCAGGGTAAAGCGGCCTCGCTCCAGACCGTGGATCTGTGCCGCGACGATCTGGCCTTCCTGCAATATACCGGTGGAACCACCGGTGTGGCGAAGGGCGCGATGCTGACACACGGCAACATGGTCGCCAATGTCGAGCAGGCGACCGCGTGGATGCGGCCGTATCTCAGCAACGGCGAGGAGACCGTGATAACGGCGCTGCCCCTCTATCACATATTCGCGCTCACCGGGAACTGCTTTGCGTTCGTCAGGATCGGCGGGTTGAACTACTTGATTACGAATCCCCGGGATATGCCGGGATTCGTGCGCGAGCTGGCCAAGGTCCGCTTTACCGGCATCACCGGCGTCAACACGCTCTTCAATGGCCTTCTCCATACGCCGGGATTCGCCGATATCGATTTCTCGAATCTGAAAATGAGCATCGGCGGAGGAATGGCCGTGCAGGCTTCGGTGGCCGAGAAGTGGTACGAGATCACCGGCACCACCCTGCTCGAAGCCTATGGCCTGACTGAAACGTCGCCGACGGTTTGTATCAATCCCTTCGACATCGAGGCTTTTAACGGAAGCATCGGACTACCGGTCCCCTCAACGGAATGCTGTATCAAGAATGACGACGGTGGCACTCTGGGTATTGGAGATACGGGTGAACTCTGTGTGCGCGGGCCGCAGGTCATGAAGGGGTATTGGGGACGGCCCGAGGAGACACGTGCCTGTGTGGAGTCTGATGGCTGGCTTCATACTGGTGACATCGCGTACTTCGATGAGCGGGGATTCGTTTATCTGGTCGACCGGAAGAAGGACATGATTCTCGTATCGGGCTTCAACGTATATCCCAGTGAAATCGAGGAGGTCGTGTCCGGGCATCCCGATGTGCTGGAGGTGGGCGCCATCGGCGTGCCCGACGACGAGAGCGGGGAAGCGGTCAAGATCATCGTCGTGAAACGAAGCCCCGGCCTCACCGAGGAATCCCTCGATGAGCATTGTCGCGCCAATCTTACCGCATACAAGTGTCCGAAACAGGTGGTGTTCGTTAACGAGCTTCCCAAGAGCAACGTCGGAAAAATACTGCGGCGCGAGTTGCGCGAGAGTTACGGTTGAGGGGCTGCCCGTGAAGATCATCTGTCTGGATCTCGAAGGTGTGCTGGTACCGGAAATCTGGATCGGCGTCGCGGAGCGCACCGGCATCGATGAGCTGCGTCTCACCACCAGGGACATCTCCGACTATGACGTTCTCATGAAACGGCGCATCGAGATCCTTAATGAGCACGGGTTGCTTATCGGCGATATTCACGACGTCATCAATTCGTTGGATCCGCTTCCCGGCGCGCGCGATCTTCTCGATCGTTTGAGGGTATCGATGCAGGTGGCGATACTCTCCGACACCTTTTACCAGTTCGCCGACTCTTTGATGCGCAAACTCAATTGGCCGAGCCTTTACTGCAACGATCTCGAGATCGATGGGGAAGGGCGGATCACCGGATATCGATTGCGTCAGCCGGATCAGAAGCGTCAGGCGGTGCTGGCATTCAAGGGCCTGAAATTTCGGGTGACGGCCGCGGGTGATTCCTATAACGACATTAGCATGCTCACCGAGGCGCACGCCGGCGTCTTGTTTCGTCCTCCCGAGCAGATGGCGGAAGAGTATCCGCACTTTCCTGTCACGCACTCCCACGAGGAGTTGCATGAAGCACTCATGGGTTCGGACGAATAAGAAAAAAGGGGAAGAAAAAAGGGGACGCACTTATTTTCCCTCCGGGAAAATAAGTGCGTCCCCTTTTTTCTTCCCCTTTTTTCTACAGGACAGGCCGTGGTTCCGAGATAATGGATCCTTGCGCGTAGTCGACGCCGACTTCGGTCAGCGCACTGAGAATCTCCTCGTTCTCGACGAACTCCGCAATGGTTTTCATGTGGAGGTCGTGACCGATCTGGTTGATCGATTCCACCACTGCACGGTCGATGGGATCCTCCAGCATCCCACGCACGAAGCTGCCGTCGATCTTGAGATAGTCCACGGGAAGATGCTTCAGATAACTGTAGGAGCTCATGCCGCTGCCGAAGTCGTCGAGCGCGAATTGGCAACCACGCTGCTTCAGGGCCGCGATGAACGCGCGTGCCGAATCGAAGTTTTCCACCACGGCCGTTTCCGTAATCTCGAAGCACAATCGACCGGCGGGGACGGTCGTGGCGTTCAGTAGCTCGATTACGTCCTTGAGGAACTCCGGATCCGAAAGCGACTGTCCGGAAAGGTTGATGGCGCACAAGTCGAGAGAGGACAGCGCCTCGGCGCCGTTTTGAAGGGCCTCGAAGGTGTGCTGGATCACCCATCGGTCCACTGCCGGCATGAGGTTGTATCTTTCCGCCGCCGAAAGAAACGTGTGCGGCGCGACCAATCCACCGTGCTCGTCCAGCATGCGAACCAGCAACTCGCCGTGGCGTTCACGGCTTTCTCCGGCTTCGATGGATACGATGTCCTGCACCAGAAGTTGAAAGCGGCTGCTCTCCACGGCCTCGCGTACTTTCTGCATCCAGCGTGCCAGATGGTGGTGATGGCCGTATTCCAGATCCGCCGCCTGGAAGGTGCGCACGCGATCGCTACCGTCCTCGCGCGCCACCAGGCAAGCCGCGTGTGCAGCGCTCAGAGCATCGGAGAAGTGCAGGGTGGTGGTGTCCATACACGCGATACCGACGCTGGTGCTGACCTCGAAGACATGGTCCTCCCAGGGAAAGCGCAATTGGCGCACCGCGTCGCGCAGTTTCTCGGCTACGGCTCTGGCGTCTTCGCGGTTGCAGTCCGTGAGCAGCGCCGCAAACTGGTCGCCGCCCATTCGTGCCAGCACGTCGGTGCCGCGCACCAGCGTCTGCAGTCTGGCCGCCACCTGGCGCAGGACCGCGTCACCGGCGCGGTGGCCGCAAGTGTCATTGACCATGTCCAGATGGTCGAGGTCCAGATAACAGATTGCGTGCTGGCGTCCACCGCCGGCAAGCGCGCCCATCATCGATGCGAGTCGCTTCTCGAACTCGCGACGGTTGATGAGGCCGGTCAGCGGGTCGTGGCTGGTTTGAAAGCTGATCAATCTTTCGACACCGGGGGAGGAGCCGATATGGTCGTGGATCACCTGCAGGCGCGCTTCCAGCTCCGCGGCGGCGCGGCGCAGAGCGAGGTTCTCCCGTACGCGCTGGGCCGTCAGTTGTCCGCTGTAGAGGGACATCATGGCGAGGCCCGCCAGCGTCACGCCGGTCAACTGCGCGTTCGTGCTCGCCTGGGTCAGCAGGGCGACCACCGGCGGCGCTGCGGCGAACAGTATGTGGACGGCGTGCACCGTGCGATGGAGGGCATAGCTGACACCGGCGAGCGCCATTATCGCCACCGGCAGCGCGAACGCCGCCATCAGCGCCCAGTGGCTGTCCACGCCAGCCAGATAAGCCGCCGGCAGTCCCCACAGGAGACCGGCTGCCGCGGCCGGTGCAAGAGCGGCGCGCATCCACCGGGCGCACTCTTCGGGCCGCCGGCTACAGTCACGGAATCTGGCCGCCAACACGATTCTGGCGCCCTCGAGAACCGCGCTGGCGATAGCCCAGAAAATCAGCGCGCGTTGGTCTACCCGGCCCCACAGCATCACGACGACGACCCCGGTGAGCACCAGCGTGGCGAGCGCACCGTTGCGGGCGCGCGCATAGAGCGCCGCCAATTGCTGGATTTCCAGATTTTCGCTGCCTTCGTAGTGTTCGATCATGGTTGCTGCGCCCTATGCCGAGGGCACATCTAATATACTCCAGTACCCGAGCGACCAGAGAAATTGAATCCCCATGGCACCGAGCTTGCGCATCGTCATCGTATCCGATACCCACGGTGCGCTGGACGGCCGCATCGCAGACGCGGCGATGCGCAGTGATATCGTCGTGCACGCGGGCGATATCGGCAGCCCGGAGGTACTGGAGGCACTGACGCCCCGGGGTGGAAGGTTGATCGCGGTTCGTGGCAACAACGACGTGCGCGGCAACTGGCGGCAATCGCACTGGGAGCTGCTGGAATCCCTGCCCTGGGAGTCGCGACTGGCTCTTCCCGGCGGTGAGTTGGTGGTCCTACACGGTCACCGTTATGGCAATCCCGGACGCTGCCACGAGCGTATGCGCAGCGACTATCCCGATGCGCGGCTGGTCGTCTACGGCCACTCCCATCGCAAATGCGTGGATCAATCCGCGTCACCATGGATTCTCAACCCCGGCGCCGCCGGAAAAGTCCGCACCTTCGGCGGCCCGACGTTCTGTCTTCTGCTGGCCTCCTGCGCCCGATGGCAGCTCGAAACCAGACAACTCCCGGTTGCGTCGAAAAGGCCCGCGCCTTCCGATACCCGTATAGTCTACAGTTGACGGTGATGCGAATATTAAGACTTCAATCAGCCGTACTGGCCTGCATGATGCTGGTACTGTTGTCGGGCGTTTCGAATACGGCCTTTGCCGGTGACGTGGACATCGTGCATACGCGATTTCGCAATTCCGGCGGCGGCGACTGGTCGGTTGACGTCACTTTGCGCCACGCCGACTCGGGCTGGGATCACTATGCCGACGCATGGCGTGTGGTCGCAGGCGACGGCACGGTCCTCGGCATGCGCACGCTCTACCATCCCCACGAGACCGAGCAGCCGTTCACCCGCAGTCTTGGCGGGGTGGCGATTCCGGCGGCCATGACGACGGTATACGTGGAGGCTCACGACAAGGTTCACGGGTGGAGTCCGCAACGCGTGCAGGTGAACTTCGAAAAAGCCAAGGGCGAACGATTCGAGGTAAGCAGGTAGTCCACTGACGCGACACATGCGGGTCCTGTTCGTCAATCGTTATTACTACCCCGATCATTCCGCTACCAGTCAGATGCTGACGGATCTGACGAAGGATCTTCACCAGACGGGGATGGATATCACGGTAATCGCCGGACGCCAGCTCATCGACGAGCCCCAAGCCGCGCTTGCCGTGCACGAGCGGCTCGACGGCATCGATGTATATCGCGCATGGAGCACGCATTTTGGTCGCGAAAAGCTTGTCGGTCGGGGGATCGATTACCTGAGCTTCTATCTCGGTGCCGGCTGGCGGCTTTTGAGCTTGTGCCGATCCGGCGACGTGGTGGTCGCGAAAACCGATCCACCGTTGATTTCGGTGATCGCGGGACTGGTGGCGCGATTGCGCGGTGCGCGTCTGGTGAACTGGTTGCATGATCTATTCCCCGAGATTGCCGAGAGACTGGAGATGCCATTCGTACGGGGGTATCTGGCACGGGCATTGTGCGGCCTGCGTAACCACTCCCTGCGACGCGCGCGCTGCAACGTGGTCATCGGCGCGCGCATGGCGGAGCAAGTGATGGCCCTCGGTATCGCGCCCGAGCGTGTGACGGTTATTCACAACTGGTGCGATGGCGAGGAGATTCAGCCGCAGCGGCTCGCGGGACACTGGCTTCGCGAGGCCTGGAAACTTGAAGCGCGATTCGTGGTGGTCTACTCGGGAAACATGGGCTATGCGCACGAGTTCGATACGATCCTCGATGCGGCGCACCGACTACGAGACCGCACCGACATCGTATTCCTCTTCATCGGTGGTGGCGTGCAGCGTGAGCGCATCGAGCGGGAGGCGGGCGATCGGGGACTCACGAACGTGCAGTTTAAACCCTACCAGCCCCGGGAGGCCTTGAGCCAGAGCCTTAGCGCCGCAAACGTGCATCTCGTTTCCCTGTTGCCGCGGCTCGAGGGTCTGATGGTGCCGAGTAAGTTCTACGCCATTGCCGCCGCCGGGCGACCGGCATTGTTCATCGGCGCGGGCGACGGTGAGCTCGCACGCCTCATCGACGAACAGAATTGCGGATTTCATGTGGAGGTCGGTGCTGGAGAGGCGCTTGCCGATCGCATCACGGCACTGGCGGCGGATCCAGGCATGGCGCATCGTCAGGGTGTGGCGGCGCGACGGCTCTTCGACGAGCGCTTCGAGCGCCGTCTGGCAGCGGACGCCTGGCAGCGCGTGCTGCAAGGCGCGGCCGCTGACATCGGCGTGACCGGCGGCGGAGCAGCGCCGTGAAAACCCTGGCGAGCTACGTGCTGGCGTTGCTCGTGTGCTGTGGGCTGCTGCATCTTCTGCGGCCCATGGCAATGCGCATCGGCCTGGTGGATGAGCCCAGCAGGCGCAAACCCCACGAAGGATCGGTGCCGCTCATCGGGGGCGTGGCGATGTTCTGTGGCTTCGCGCTGGCCGCTTTGACCCTGGACATGGGCCTTACGGCCTACCGCAGTTTCTTTGCCGCGGCCGCCATCCTGGTGGTGGTAGGAATTCTCGACGACATGCACGAGTTGTCATCGCGGGCACGCTTCGGGGCGCAGATCCTGGCGGCGGCGCTCATGGCTTACTGGGGCGGTGTGGTGTTGGGCGATCTCGGAGGCTTGGCGGGCAGCGGAGAACCGTTTCTGCTGTCGGGCTGGGAGATCGTCTTCACCGTCTTCTGTACCGTTGGTGTGATCAACGCGCTCAACATGAGCGATGGCGTCGACGGTCTTGCAGGAGGATTGAGCCTGGTCGCGCTGCTGGGCCTGGCCTACGTGGCCGACAGCGCAGGGCTTGCCTCGGAGCGCACCCTGCTGCTGATGCTGGCGGTCGTGGTGGTGGGTTTCCTGCTCTTCAATATGCGTCTGCCCTGGCGGCACCGGGCGCTGGTGTTCATGGGCGATGCCGGCAGCATGTTTCTGGGCTTCGCCATCACCTGGTTCCTCATCGCCATGTCCCAGGGAGTGGATCGGGCAATGGCGCCGGTGGCCGCCCTGTGGCTGCTCATGATCCCGCTCTTCGATACCGTCTGGTTGATCCTGTGGCGCTTTTCCCAGGGCCGCTCACCGACCTCTTCCGACGTCGGTCATTTGCACCATGTGTTGCAGATGACCGGAATGCGTGCGATGACGAGCGTGTTGCTGATGCTCGCCATCGCCGTTCTCGGTGCGGCGGCGGGGATTGCGGCCCTTGAAAGTGGCGTCGCCGAGAGCACCATGTTCTACCTGTTTCTAGGACTGTTCGCCGCCTACTGCGTCCTGATGGCCGTCAGCTGGCAAAGGCGCAGGCTGCTCTGGTGGCCCATCGAGCGGCGCCTGATGGGTCTCGCCGATCGTCGCGAGCGGGACACGCGCAGCGATGACGAACGCCGGCAGGTCGTGGATCGCCGATTTGTAAATGGGGACAGATCTATTTATCTCGCTGCCGCGTCGCGGCGGCGAGATAAATAGATCTGTCCCCATTTACATCTAACCCTACAGGTCGGCGATGCGGCCCAGGCGGTATCCGGCTTCGTCCCATATCAACACGCTGTCCTGCTCGTACCAGTCGCCGAGAACGATTCGCGTCGCTTCCTGGTCGTTCAGCGGAAAGTTATGTATCGCCGGGCGATGGGTGTGGCCGTGAATGAGGTGGCGCACTGCATGCTTGCGCATTATTTCGTCCACTGCCCGCGGTGTCACATCCATGATCTCGTCGCTCTTCAACGCCGTGTCTTTGCTGGATTCGCGACGGATATTCGCCGCCTTCTCCGTGCGCGTGTCGAGCGACATGGTCAAGAACAGCTTCTGCGTGATGGGATTGCGCGTCATCTTGCGAAATTTCTGATACTCGACATCACGGGTGCAGAGCGTATCGCCGTGCATGATTAGAGTCGACGTGCCATAGACATCGATGACCGTGTGATCCCCGAGCAGCGTGCAGCCGGTGCGTTTCGCGAACTTCCTGCCGAGAAGAAAGTCGTGATTGCCGTGCACCACCGACACCGGCAAACCGGTAGCCGTCAGCGCCACCAGTGCGTCGCAAACTTCCGGGTGCGGCGGGTTGTCGTCATCGTCGCCCAGCCACGTGTCGAACAGATCGCCGAGTATGAACAGTGCGTCAGCGCGGCCGGCCTTTTGATCGAGAAATTCGATAAACGCGCTTACGATGCCGGCCCGGGCGCTATTCAGATGCACGTCGGAGACAAACAGCTTGCCCATGCCCGAACTCCGGGTTACGAATCGTTCAGTTCGTGCGCGCGCGCGATGACGATCTCTTCGGCTGGGACATCCTTGTGACCAGCGCGGCTGATGGTTGGTGACTTGATGATCTTCTCCACGATCTCCATGCCTCCGACCACGGTGCCAAACACGCAATAGCCCCATCCGTCGCTGCTGCGGGACTTGAAATCCAGGAACGCGTTATCGCCTGCGTTGATGAAAAACTGCGCGCTGGCGGAATGCGGATCCGAGGTGCGTGCCATGGCGACGGTTCCGAGTGCGTTGCTCAGTCCGTTGTCGGCTTCGTTCTCGATGCTCGCACCCGGTTGCTTGGCCTTCATCTCGGCTTCGAAGCCGCCCGCCTGGATCATGAAATTCTCGATGACGCGATGAAAAATGGTGCCATCGTAGTATCCGGCACGTACGTAGCCGAGAAAATTGTCGGTGGTTTTCGGCGCCTTGGCCGGGTCCAGCTCAATGACTATGTCGCCGGCGCTGGTGCAGAGCTGTACTCTCACTGTTTGGGCCACAGTCAGGGTGCCTCCACAACGGCCCGGGTTATGGTGATGGTCTTCTTAGGTACGTCCCGGAACCCGGCCTGCACGCCGGTTGTCTGAGTGCGGATCTCGTCCACCACCCCCATGCCATCGGCCACGCGGCCGAACACGGCGTAACCCCAGCCGCGCGCGTCGGGGGCTTTGTGGTCGAGCGCGGAGTTGTCGGCCACATTGATGAAGAATTGCGCGCTCGCGGAGTGTGGGTCCCGCGTGCGTGCCATGGCTATGGAGCCGCGGTTATTCTTCAATCCGTTGTCCGCTTCGTTTTTGATGGGCGGGCGCGTCTGCTTGCGGGAAAAGTCGGCGGTATAGCCGCCGCCTTGAATCATGAAGCCGTCGATCACACGATGGAAAATGGTCCCGTCATAGAAACCGTCATTGACGTAAGCGAGGAAATTGTCCACCGTCGCCGGAGCATGCTCTCGGTCGAGCTCCAGCACGATGTTACCCATCGTCGTTTCCAGACGTACGCGCGGCGCCTGCTCTGCTGCCATCGACATTGACGTTGTCGTCATTAGCAGCGGCGTCACGAGGGCCGCGAACAATAGACTCAGGCGGGTCGAAGTCATCGTTTGCTGTCTCCGTAGTTTCGGGCGAGGCGCATGATAAACGTTTTTGCCTGCCCGGGGCAGGGGCGGCGATTGACGCTTTTGTAATCCGGGCTGTATCATCCCGGCCCTTGACTATTGCGCGGCTGACGGGGTATGGCGCAGTCTGGTAGCGCACCTGCTTTGGGAGCAGGGGGTCGGGGGTTCAAATCCCTCTACCCCGACCACTTTACAAGATGCGCCCGTAGCTCAGCTGGATAGAGCAACGGCCTTCTAAGCCGTTGGTCGCAGGTTCGAGTCCTGCCGGGCGCGCCAGGTACGAGAACCAGGCACGAGAATGTTCGGTTACCCGGGTCAATGGTGGGCGTAGCTCAGCTGGTAGAGCTCCGGATTGTGGTTCCGGCGGTCGTGGGTTCGAGCCCCATCGCTCACCCCATTTGCGCCGCCGCAGGGTAGTGTGCACTGTAAAGGGCCGTTAGCTCAGTTGGCAGAGCAGCTGACTCTTAATCAGCGGGTCGCAGGTTCGAGCCCTGCACGGCCCACCAATAAAATCAAGGGGTTAGGTCTTGCAGACCTGACCCTTTTTTGCGCCGGCGGGCTGCCGGTATAATCTGATGTTGGACCAGGCTGAGGCGAAAGTGGCGGAATTGGTAGACGCGCTGGCTTTAGGTGCCAGTGGGGCTAGCCCCTTGAGGGTTCGAGTCCCTCCTTTCGCACCAATTCTCATTAGTACCCCCACCGGGTACGGGTTTTCCACGAGGTTCACAGATGCAAGTCACGGTTGAGGCCACACAGGGCCTGGAACGCAGGGTCAAGGTGCAGGTTCCGGAAGACCGGATTCAGGGCGAGATCAGCAAGCGGCTGACGAACATCGCACAAAATGCACGACTGCCGGGGTTTCGCCCGGGAAAAGCGCCCATGAAAGTAATCGCGCAGCGCTACGGCAAGCAGGTACGTGAAGAAGTGGTGGGCGAGATCGTCCAGAGCAGCTTTCAGGACGCCATCGTCCAGGAGAGCCTGCGCCCGGTGGGAACGCCCACCATCGACCCTCTGGAGTGGGAATCGGGCAGCGGTGTGGCCTATACGGCGGTATTCGACGTCTATCCCGAGGTGAGCTTGCCGCCCATCGATTCGCTGAAAATCGCCAGGCCGGAGGCCAAAGTCGGCGACGGGGATGTGGATCGCATGCTCGAACGCCTGCGCAACCAGCGGCGACGCTGGGAGTCGGTGCAACGGGCTGCGACCCCCGGAGATCGCGTGGTGGTCGATTTCCAGGGAACCTGCGACGGAGAGGCCCGCGACGATCTCAAGACCGAGGGTTACGCCGTGGAGCTGGGCGCGGGTCAGTTGTTCAAGCAACTCGAGGATAGCCTCCTGGGCACCGAGGCCGGTCAGGAGCTGTCCCTGGATCTGCATTTTCCCCCCGACTTCGGGGCCGGCGAGCTGGCCGGGAAGCCGGTTCATTTTCAGGTAAAGGTGAACACCATCGAAGAGCCGGTGCTGCCGGAAATCGACGACGAGTTTGCCACCGGCTTCGGCGTCAAGGAGGGCGGCATCGAGAAGCTCAAGAGCGAGGTACGGGACAATATGCAGCGCGAGCTGGAAGAAGGCATACGCTCGACGACCAAGCAGCGGGTCATGGAAGCCCTGCTCGCGGGCCGGAATCTGGACCTGCCGGAATCGCTCATCGAGCGCGAAGTGCAGCGCAGCCTCGAGCAGCGCCGCCTGGAGCTCTCCCATTCCGGCATCGACGCGAGTGAAATCGAGCTGGACCCGGAAGATTTCAAGCAGGGGGCTGGCCGCCGGGTCTCTCTGGGACTTCTGATCGGCGAGCTCATCAAGGAAAACGGCATCAAGGCGGACCCCAACGAGGTCCGGGCACGCATCGACAGCATCGCTTCCACCTACGAGGACGCGAGCGAGGTGGTGCGCTGGTACTACTCCGAGCCCGCGCGTCTCTCGGAGGTGGAATCCACCGTCCTCGAGGACACCGTGGTGGCGTGGATCCTGGACAGGGCGACGGTGGTGCCGGAGGCTACCTCGTTTGACGAATTATTGAATCCGGGGCAGACTCAGGGCAGTTAAAGAATCTCATGGCGATTACCGATAGTGAAGAAAGGGCGGGCGCTGGCCAGGTGAGGGGACTGAATCTCGTTCCCATCGTCGTCGAGCAATCGGCGCGCGGTGAGCGGTCCTATGACATCTATTCGCGGCTGCTGAAGGAGCGCGTTGTGTTCCTGTGTGGTCCGGTGGAGGATCTGGTCGCCAATGTGGTGGTCGCCCAGCTGCTATTCTTGGAGTCGGAGAATCCCGACAAGGATATTCACCTTTATATCAACTCCCCGGGCGGCATGGTATCCGCGGGGTTGGCGATATATGACACCATGCAGTTCATCAAGCCCGACGTGAGCACCCTTTGCATTGGTCAGGCGGCCAGCATGGGGGCCCTGTTGCTGGCTGGTGGCGCCAATGGCAAGCGCTACAGTCTCCCCCATTCCCGGGTCATGATTCACCAGCCCCTGGGTGGTTTTCAGGGTCAGGCGTCGGATATCGATATCCATGCCAAGGAGATCCTGCGCACCCGGGAGCGGCTCGATCAGATACTGGCGCTGCACACCGGGCAACCACTGGAACGTGTCAGGACCGACACCGATCGCGACAATTTCATGGGCGGCACCGAGGCTGTGGAGTACGGCATCATCGACGAGGTGCTGGAGTCGCGTAAGACTCCGTCGGACGCATGAATCTGAGCTGGGATCCGAAGAGGTAGGTCCATGAGCAACGACAAGCAGGGCAAAGGTGGTGACGGCGATCGCTTGCTGTACTGCTCGTTCTGCGGCAAGAGCCAGCATGAGGTGCGCAAGCTCATCGCCGGACCATCGGTGTTTATCTGCGATGAGTGCGTCGATCTCTGCAACGACATCATCCGCGAGGAGATCCAGGAGAAGTCCGGAGCCGGTACTGGCAGTAAGCTTCCTACTCCTCACGAGATAAATCAGATACTTAACGACTACGTCGTCGGTCAGTATCACGCCAAGAAGGTCCTCTCGGTGGCCGTCTACAACCACTACAAGAGGCTCGATTCGGGCCTCAAGGTCGACGAAGTGGAGCTCTCGAAGAGCAACGTGCTGCTCATCGGGCCCACCGGGTGTGGCAAGACCCTGCTCGCCGAGACTCTGGCGCGGCTTCTGAACGTGCCGTTCACTATTGCCGACGCCACCACGCTCACCGAGGCGGGATACGTCGGCGAGGATGTGGAGAACATCATCCAGAAGCTGCTTCAAAAGTGTGATTACGACGTCGAGAAAGCCCAGACCGGCATCGTTTACATCGACGAGATCGACAAGATTTCACGCAAATCCGACAATCCCTCGATTACCCGTGACGTGTCCGGCGAAGGCGTACAGCAGGCGCTCCTCAAGCTCATCGAGGGCACTATCGCCTCGGTTCCTCCCCAGGGAGGCCGCAAGCATCCGCAGCAGGAGTTCCTGCAGGTGAACACCTCGAACATTCTGTTCATCTGCGGTGGCGCCTTCGATGGTCTGGCCAAGATCATCGAGAATCGCTCCTCGAAGAAGGGCGGGATCGGCTTTGGGGCCGACGTCAAGAGCAAGGAAGACGCCAAGCAGGTGGGCGAGATCTTGCGGGAGGTGGAGCCCGAGGATCTCATTCATTACGGCTTGATTCCGGAATTCGTGGGGCGCCTGCCGATTCTGGCGACCCTGGACGAGCTGGATGAAGAGCAGCTCGTGCAGATTCTCACGGAGCCCAAGAATGCGCTCACCAAGCAATATACGCGCCTGTTCGAGATGGAGGGCAGCGAGATCGAGTTTCGCGAGGACGCCCTGCGCGCCGTCGCCCGAAAAGCCATGGATCGCAAGACCGGGGCCCGCGGGCTGCGCTCCATCGTCGAGCACGTGCTCCTCGACACCATGTACGATCTGCCCTCATTCGACAATGTCAGCAAGGTCGTTGTCGATGACGGTGCTATCACCGGCGATTCGGAGCCGTTGATCATTTTCGAAGGCGATAAACAGCGGGTCGCGTCGGATTGATGCGGGCGGGGTTAAAACCCGCCCTGAATCGCCTTATGTGACGGGCAGCACACTTGGCGGGCCCGGTCTCCTATAATCTTCGGGCCGACCTTGAATTCCTGGCCACACACCACCAAATATGGGACTTGACGGTGCTTTGGCGTTGAACCGCGTGTATTGTTGCGCTTGCCTGGTGGGCGGGACGCCTAGCGGCCGCTATTCCCCAACCCCTCCAGCCGAAGCGACCAGGGAGAGATAGGATCATGATGCCAGTACTGCCGTTGCGCGACGTCGTCGTTTACCCGCACATGGTAATCCCGCTGTTCGTAGGCCGGGAGAAGTCGATCCAGGCCCTGGAGCGGGCCATGGCGAACGACAAGAAGATATTTTTGGTGGCGCAGAAAGACGCCGGCCAGGACGACCCGAACCCCGACGACATCTACCGCATCGGTACGATTTCGACGATTCTGCAGCTATTGAAACTCCCTGACGGCACCGTCAAGGTGCTGGTGGAGGGCGGTGAGCGGGCCCGGGTAGAGGCCTTTTCCGATGACGAGGATTATTTCGGTGCCGAGCTTACGGTGCTGGATTCCACGGACGCGGAGGAAGACGAGCGCGAGATCGAGGTGCTGACCCGCGCGGTGCTCGCCCAGTTCGAGCAGTACGTCAAGCTCAACAAGAAGGTCCCACCGGAGATCCTCGCGTCATTGACGAGCATCGACGATCCCGGCCGTCTCGCCGATACGATCGCTGCGCATCTGTCGGTGAAAATCAAACAGAAACAGGCGATTCTGGAAATCGAATCACGGCGTGAAAGGCTCGAGCACATGGTCGCGCGGCTCGAGGAAGAGATCGATCTCCTGCAAGTCGAGAAGCGTATCCGCGGGCGCGTCAAGCGCCAGATGGAGAAGAGCCAGCGCGAGTACTACTTGAACGAGCAGATGAAGGCCATCCAGAAGGAGCTGGGTGACATGGAAGATGCGCCCAACGAGGTCGAGGATCTCGCGCGCAAGATCGAACAGGCAGGTATGCCCAAGGAGACACGCGAGAAAGCGACCGCCGAGCTCAACAAGCTGAAGATGATGTCGCCCATGTCAGCCGAGGCTACCGTGGTGCGCAACTACGTGGATTGGCTGGTCAGCGTGCCGTGGAAGAAACGCACGAAGATTCGAAACAATCTCAGCGAGGCGGAAGCCGTGCTCGAGGCCGATCACTATGGGCTCGAGAAGGTCAAGGAACGCATCGTCGAGTATCTCGCCGTGCAGCAGCGCGTGAAAAAGCTCAAAGGCCCGATCCTGTGCCTGGTCGGCCCGCCCGGTGTCGGTAAGACGTCGCTCGGGCAATCGATCGCGCGCGCTACAAATCGCAAATATTCACGTATGTCCCTCGGCGGCGTGCGTGACGAGGCCGAGATTCGTGGTCACCGGCGTACCTACATCGGTGCGCTTCCCGGAAAGATCATTCAGAATCTCTCCAAGGTAGGTGTGCGTAATCCGCTGTTTCTCCTGGATGAAGTCGACAAGATGTCCATGGATTTTCGCGGCGATCCCTCCTCGGCGCTGCTGGAAGTGCTCGACCCGGAACAGAACCATACTTTCAACGATCACTACCTGGAAGTGGATTACGATCTGTCGAATGTGATGTTTGTCGCTACGGCGAATACCATGAACATCCCCAGCCCGCTCCTGGATCGTATGGAGGTAATTCGCCTCTCGGGTTACACCGAGGACGAGAAGATCAACATCGCGATGCGTTATCTGGTGCCGAAGCAGATAAAAAATCACGGCCTCGAAGAGGGTGAGATTGGCATATCCGAGGCCAGCATTCGGGACATGGTTCGCTTCTATACACGTGAGGCGGGCGTGCGCAACGTCGAGCGCGAGATCGCGAAGATTTGCCGCAAGGTGGTGAAG
>Ga0255058_10000319_pt1 | contig 28798 bp, 25 predicted proteins | sample Cases_109_9_MG_FD_188637 | JGI IMG/M metagenome (GOLD analysis project Ga0255058, IMG submission 188637) | Seawater microbial communities from Amundsen Gulf, Northwest Territories, Canada - Cases_109_9 | ecosystem: Environmental > Aquatic > Marine > Gulf | place: Canada: Northwest Territories... | reverse complement strand
TAGGCGATTTACTGGGCGTCGAACATATTCTCGAGGGCTCCGTGCGCAAATCCGGCACCACCGTTCGCATTACTGCGCAGCTCGTTCAGGTCGAAGATGGTTTTCACCTCTGGTCGGACACATACGACCGCGAACTCACCGATGTATTCGCCATTCAGGATGAGATCGCCACGGAAATCCTGAAGCAACTAAAAGCCAGGCTACTCGACGAAGAGCAACAGGTGATTGTAAGTCAACGAACAAACCCAGAAGCCTATGACCTCTACCTGCTGGCGAAGCAACGGCTTTATGAACGAACTCGCCCGACCATCGAGTCCGCCGTGGAGCTACTGGATCGGGCGATTGTAATAGATCCGGATTACGCACCGGCCTATGCACAGCGTGGCATCGCAGCGTTACTTTTATCCGATCGTAGCTACGGCACCATTCCGGAGGCGGAGGCAAACGCACAAGGCAAGCGCTTTATCGATGCTGCGCTGGAGAAGGATCCACAATTGGCGGAAGCCTGGGCGGGCCTGGGCCTGTATCACAGAAGCCGGCCGGCGGAACACGAGCAGGCGATCGACGCGCTGACAAAGGCGTTGTCGATCAACCCCAATTTGATTAACGCCAGCAACTGGCTGCAAGGAACCCTGGCTGAAACCGGCGATCCGCGTGGTGCGCTGCAACTCCTCGAACAGATGACACAAAGGGATCCGCTATATCGACCGGGATTCGCAAATGCCGCATACATGTTCGACTCTTTTGGAGAGGAAGAAAAAGCGCAGGCATTGATTGACCACTTCCGTAAATACGATCCGAACAATGCGGGCTTGTTGCGGGCAGATGCCACGCATCACTATTACACGGGCAATTCGGCCGCCGGTCTTCGCCTGGCTGAGCGTGCGTATCAGCTCGAACCAACAAACGCGGTGACACAATTCGCGCATACCACTGGCTTATGGCTGACAATGCAGACCGAACGAATAGCGGAGGAAGGAAGCGACTTCGCCAAAGTCGGCGCCATGGAACTACTTGGTCGCCACGATGACGCATTTGATCTTGCAGCTAAATTAGCCAGGGAGGGCAATCTGTGGCCCCTGTTCGACCTTTATAACAAGGCCGATCGCAGCCAGGAGCTGATCGACTACCTCGAGGAACGCTGGCCTGCTCTGGAAACATTTGCCGCTGATTATCCGCCAGACGATTTTGGCTATGCCGTTATGGCAGAAGTCACGCTGGCTTACTCCCGCACAGGGGATATGGAACGCTTCGACGATGCCCTTGTGCTGGTCGAAAACGCCATGTCCAGTCTGTCCGGCCAGGGTATTGATAACTTCTGGTTCACGCTCGAGAACGCGAAATACATGACGCTTGCAGGGGAATACGACGAGGCCATTACCCAGCTGAGAGATGCGATCGATCACGGCTACCGTGGATATGTGCCGATGGCTGTCGATATCCCGATATTCGAGCCACTACGCGACGATCCGCGGTTTGTTGCCGCCGAGGCTCACATGATTGAGGGGATTAACGTCGAGCGTCAGGCGCTCGGCCTGGAACCCATCGATCCGCTCAGTCAGCGTTTGTAGCAGCCGCCAATAGCCGCCATGTCCTTTTTTCACGAACTCAAACGCCGGAATGTCTTCAAAGTGGCGATTGCCTATGCAATCGCGGCGTGGATATTGATCGAGATCACGGCCACGACGTTTCCGATTCTGAAGCTGCCTGAGTGGACGGTGACGCTCGTAACGGTCCTCGTGTTAGTCGCGTTCCCCCTGACGCTGATCTTCGCCTGGGCCTTCGAGGTGACGCCGGAGGGCCTGACAAAAGCAAAGGATGTCGATCCCTCGGAGTCGATTACTCATGTCACCGGTCGCAAACTGGACTTCGCCATCATCGGCGCGATGGCCATCGGGATCGCAGTCCTGCTGGCAGACAAGTTTATTTTTAACGAGATCGCAGAGTCTGGTGGCGTAGAGGTCGTCACCACCGGTCAATCGATCGCGGTCCTGCCGTTCGTCAATATCAGTTCCGACAAGGAGCAGGAGTATTTCTCCGATGGCATAACCGAGGAGATCCTCAACTCGCTTGCCTCTGTGAAGGAATTAAAAGTTGCCGGGCGAACGTCTTCGTTCGCGTTCAAAGGACAAAACCGGGACCTGCGGCAGATTGGTGAATTGCTTGGGGTGGAAAACATCCTCGAGGGCTCTGTGCGCAAGGCTGGCACCACCGTGCGTATTACCGCTCAACTCGTTCAAGTTGCGGACGGCTTTCACCTCTGGTCGGAAACCTACGACCGGGAGCTCGTCGACGTGTTCGCCATTCAGGACGAGATCGCCAACGAGATCCTGAAGCAACTTAGAGCGCAATTACTCGACGAAGAAATAGAGCTCGTCGAATCTCAGCGCACCGACCCGGAGGTCTACGATCTCTATTTGTTGGCGAAGCAACGCCTTTATAGCCGCACCCGACAAACAATCGAGGCCGCAGCGGAGCTGCTGGACCAGGCCATCGCAAAAGACCCGGACTACGCACCTGCCTATGCACAGCGTGGTATCGCGACGCTTCTTCTATCGGAATACAACTACGGATCCATTCCGGAGACAGGGGCACAAGCCCAAGCGAAGCCCTTTATCGATGCCGCGCTCGAAAAGGATCCGCAGCTGGCGGAGGCCTGGGCCGGCCTCGGTTTGTACCACAACAATAGGCCAGCGGAACACGAACAGGCGATTGAGGCATTGACTAAGGCATTGTCCATCAACCCAAATCTGATCAACGCCAGCCATTGGTTGCAACTCGCGCTAGCGGAATCCGGCAACCCGCGTGGTGCCCGGCAAATCCTCGAACAAATGACGCAAAGAGATCCGCTACATTCACCAGGCGTCTTCAGCGCGGTGGCCTCTTTCAACCGCTTTGGCCAGGAAGAAAAAGCGCAGGCGGTGATCGATCGTTTTCGAAGCTACAAGCCGAACCACCCGCAACTGCTGACTACTGATGCCATGCACCAGTTCTTCTCTGGCAGGGCTGCCGAAGGTCTTCGGTTGGCTGAGCGCGCGTATCAGCTCGCGCCAACAGATGCGGTGATGCAATTTTGGTTCACTGTCGGCTTGATTCAAACCCGGCAGCCTGAACGAGTGGCTGAAGAAGGTAATGACTACTTGCAGGTTGAAGCACTGGATCTGCTGGGTCGTCGCGAAGAGGCATTTGAGATCGCGCTGAAATTGTCCAGGGACGGTTATCCAGAAAGTTTATTCACGCTATACAACCGGGCCGATCGCAGCCGAGAGTTGATCGACTACCTCGAAGAGCGCTGGCCCTCTCTGGACACATTCGCCGCAGATTATCCGCACGGCCAGGATGGTTATGATTTGATGGCGGAAGTCGCTCTGGCGTACTCGCGGACAGGCAATACGGAGCGCTTTGATGACGCGTTATTGCTGGTTGAGAGCGCCATGACCGATTTGTCGGAGCAGGGCGTCGATAATTGGGTCTTTATGGTAGAGAACGCCAAGTACCTGGCGCTTGCCGGAGAATACGACCAGGCAATAACACAGCTGGAGCAAGCAGTTGATCGCGGCTTCCAGGGCTACGCACCGATCGCAACGACCATTCCCATGTTTGAGCCACTGCGCGACGATCCGCGCTTTGTTGCCGCCGAGGCTCACATGATTGATGGCATCAACGTCGAGCGGGAGGTCTTGGGACTCGAGCCCGTCATCCCGTCTAAGTCGCTCTGACTACGCTCTCTGCAACAGCCGCCATGTCATTTATCAAAGAACTCAAACGCAGGAACGTCTTCAGGGTGGCGATCGCCTATGCCATTGTCGGCTGGCTGCTGGTCGAGATTGCCTCCGTTATCCTTCCGGCGCTCTTGCTGCCCGACTGGATATTCAGGGCCCTCGTCGTCTTTGTGATTCTCGGCTTTCCGTTGGCGATGATCTTTGCCTGGGCGTTTGAGCTAACGCCGGAGGGCATTAAGAAGGAAAAGGATGTTGATCGCTCTGAGTCCATAACGCACGTCACCAGCCGCAAACTGGACTACCTAATCATTACCGTATTGGTGGTGGCCGTCACCTTCCTGCTGGCCGACAAATTTTTTCTCAGCGATGACCGAGAGACGAGTGTCGGAGAGGTCGTCGCTACAAGCCAATCCATCGCCGTACTGCCATTCGTTAACATCAGCTCCGACAAAGAGCAGGAATATTTTTCCGATGGCATTACAGAAGAAATTCTCAACTTGCTGGCCTCGGTTAAAGAGCTCAAAGTTGCCGGACGAACCTCATCGTTCGCCTTCAAAGGACAAAACGATGACTTGCGACGGATCGGAGATTTGCTGGGCGTCGATCATATCCTCGAGGGTTCGGTACGGAAGTCAGGAACTACGGTGCGCATTACAGCACAGCTCGTTCAGGTCGAGGATGGCTTTCATCTGTGGTCGGATACTTACGATCGCGAACTCACGGACGTATTCGCAATCCAGGACGAAATCGCAAACGAGATACTGAATCAACTGAAGGCGCGGCTGCTCAATGAAGAACAAGCGGTGATCGTAAGCCAGCGCACGGATCCGGAGGTTTATGATCTTTATTTGCTGGCGAAGCAGCGGCTTTATCACCGAACAAGACAGACCATCGAGTCTGCCGTAGAGCTTCTGGACCAAGCTATCGCGAAAGACCCGGAGTACGCGCCCGCTTACGCGCAGCGGGGCATTGCGACGCTTCTATTATCCGTTGATCAATACGGCACCATTGCCGAAGACGAGGCAGATATACAAGCCAAGCGGTTTATCGATGCCGCGCTTGAGAAAGATCCGCAACTGGCTGAAGCCTGGGCCGGGCTGGGCCTGTACCACAACGACCGCCCGGGCGAACACGAGCAGGCGATTGAGGCGCTGTCAAAAGCGCTGTCACTCAACCCCAACCTGATTAATGCCAGCCATTGGTTGCAACTGGCGCTGGGGAGTTCCGGCGAGCCGCGAGCCGCTCTGCAAATCCTTGAGCACATGACGCAAAGAGACCCGCTTTATCGTCCGGGGTTCTTTAGCGGCGTGATGACATTCAATGATTTTGGTCAGGAAGACAAAGCACAGGCTTTGCTCGACAAATTCCGCGGCTACAATCCCAATAGCCCGGTGTTGCTAAGCGCCGAAGCCATGCACCACCTCTATAATGGGCGGGCGGCCGAAGGCCTTCGACTGGCCGAGCAGGCGCTAGAGCTCGAGCCCGAGAACGGTACAACGCATTTCTGGCTGACAATAGGACTATTAGGGACCCATCAGGTAGAACGCGCAGCGGAGGAGGGAAGCGATTCTTTCGTTAAAGTTCGCTCCCTGGATCGCATGGGACGCCGCGACGAGGCGTTCGAGCTCGCTTTTCAACTGGCCAGGGACAGCGGGACAGGGCCACTGTTCAATCAGTACAACCGGGCCGGCCAGAGCAAGGACCTCGTGGACTTCCTCGAGGAGCGCTGGCCCAGCGTCGAGTCATTTGCGGCCGATAATCCGCACAACCGGCTCGGCTACAATGAAATGGCGGCAATCGCGCTCGCTTACTCCCGCACAGGCAATCATGAGCGTTTTGATGAGGCGCTGATGTTTGTCGAAAGCGCGATCTCGAAATTGAAAGATCAGGGCGTCGACAATTTCGTTTATTCGGTCGAGAGTGCGAAGTATCTGGCGCTTGCCGGAGAACACGAGGACGCTGTAACCAAGCTGGAGCAGGCGCTTGAAAGAGGATGGCTGGGCTTTGTGCCGATTGCGGTGGACCATCCCGTATTCGAACCGCTGCAAGATCACCCGCGCTTTATCGCCGTCGAGGCTATGATGGTCGAAAACATCAATATTCAACGCGAAGCGTTGGGGCTCGAACCGGTCGATCCACTCAATCAGCTATAACCTTCACTAATCTCCGCCATCTTGGCTTCGATCCAGGCTTGCGCGATCTCGTTCGTTTCCCTTGGCTCCTGTGCCGACGGGTCTATGGGTGGACCGATGCAGAAGCGGATTAGGCCGGGCCGCTCTGGTAAGCCGCTGCGCGGAAAGAAGTCCGCCGCATTCTGTGCAACCGGAACGAGCAGACACCCGGCATCTCTGGCCAGCGCTGCCCCACTGATGCCGTAACGGCGGGTCTCCCCACGAGCCATCCTGGTGCCCTCGGGGAATATCGTGACCCATATGCCCGACGCGAGACGCTCCTTGCCCTGCCCGATGACCTGTTTGACCGCCCTGCTGCTGGCGCCACGGTCGATCGCAATACCTCTCATCGCCGCCACCCCCCAGCCAAGAACAGGAACAAATAGCAACTCCTTCTTGACCACCCAGGTCTGGCGAGGAAACAGGGCGATCTGAGCGTAAGTCTCGAAGACGGAAGAATGCTTGATATAGATAACGCTGGGGCCCGGCGGCAGGTTTTCCTGGCCCTCTACGACCCAATCCAGGCCGCAGATTATGCGTCCCGCCCACAACATGCCCCTGGACCACGTCCGGGCGACGAAGAAGCGAGCCTGATGGGGGAATGGCCAGCATAAGATCATGCCGATAACGGTGGGTATGAGCGTCACCACGTAGAACCCACAGAGAAGGTACGCGCGAATGGAATACAGTCTCATGATCAAGCTCGTCGAGCGCTAACCGATTGACAGGCGAGAAACATCCGCGACATTCAAAAACATCGCCCGAAGCTCGGCAAGTAGGGCGAGGCGATTATTGCGGAGCGCCTCGTCGTCTGTCATCACCATTACGTCATCGAAGAATCCATCAACGGGATCTCGCAGGTCGGCAAGCGCTGTCAGAACGTTTGTGTAGTCGCGATCGTCGAGTAGCGGGGCAACCGTCTTTTGGGCTTTAAGGACCGACTCAAACAGCACCGTCTCTGCAGGCTCCTTGATCAATGATTTATCAACAGGATCGCCACCGTCGATTCCGGCCTTTTTCAGAATGTTGCCGATGCGCTTGTTTGCTGCAGCAAGGCTTGAGGCCGGTTCCAGTTTTACGAAGGCGGCGACTGCCTTTAGGCGCTCATCGAAATCGAGAAGAGAGTCTGGTTGCCTCGCCATTACCGATGCAAACATCTCCGGCGTCAGCCCACTCTTCCGATCCAGATAGTAAGCACGCATTCTTTCGGTAATGAATTCGTAGAGGCTTTGTTGCAGCTCGGATTCATCCTTGTTGCGGGCGGGTTGATCGGCCACAGCGGCCGCAACAAGTTCTTTGAGATTAAGATCGAGCGCTTGCTCAATCGTTATCCGGACGATGCCTAAAGCGCTACGCCGCAAGCCGAAGGGATCGCGGTTACCGCTGGGCTTTTTGCCCAGGGCAAACACGCCCGCGAGAGTGTCGAGTTTGTCTGCTATTGAAAGCGCCTGACCGGCTGTGGATGCCGGCAGGGCGTCACCCGCGAAGCGCGGCAGGTACTGTTCGCCGATCGCCTCGGCGACGGCCTCGGGTTCGCCGTCGGCCGCAGCATAGTACTTGCCCATCAGGCCCTGAAGCTCGGGAAACTCGCCGACCATACCCGTTAGCAGATCGCATTTGGCGAGTACCGCGGCCCGTGCGACTATTTTTGCATCGGCGCCGATGTGCGAGCCGATTGTTGCGGCCAACGCAGCAACGCGAGCGCTCTTGTCATGGACGCTCCCGAGCCCGCGCTGATAGACGACATCTGCGAGTGCTCGGGAGCGACCTTCAAGACTTCCTCGTTTGTCGGTTTCCCAGAAAAAAGCGGCGTCCGCGAGTCGCGGTCGAATGACCCTCTCGTTACCATCTCGGACACGGTCGGGGTCCTTGCTGACGAGATTCGCCATCGTGACGAAACGCGGCAGCAAATTGCCGTTTTTGTCCGCGATCGGAAAATAGCGCTGATGGCTTGTCAGCGTGGCAACGATGACTTCTTTCGGCAGCGACAAAAACGATTCATCAAAACCTCCGGTCAGCGGCACAGGCCACTCAGTCAGCGCGGTTACTTCGTCGTAAAGCGCATCGCTGACCACAGGATTACCGCCTGCTTCCTTTGCGGCCTTCTCTACGCCCGCGACAATGGTTTTCCTCCGCACCTCGAAATCTGCCAGCACATGTTCCTTCTTGAGAATGGAAAGATACTTTGCCGGCGCGTCGATAGAGACTTCTTTCGGCGCAAGAAAACGGTGGCCGCGCGTCATACGCCCGGTTGGCACGCCCATGAACGAGGCCTCGACGATGTCCGCGCCGTGCAATAACACGACCCAGTGAACCGGCCTCACGAACTCGGCTTCGCCGTCGCCCCAACGCATGCGCCTCGGTATCGGAAGATTGACCAGCGCTGCCTCGACAACCGCGGGTATGAGCGTGAAGGTTTTTACGCCGGGCACATCCTTGCGACAGATCAGCCGCTGGCCCTTGTCGCTATCCACGGTCTCAAGGTCGTCTTTGCTGACTCCACATTTCTTCGCAAAAGCTTCGCCGGCGGCTGTGAGATTGCCCTTGTCGTCATAAGCGATAGACACGGGTGGGCCCTTAAGCTTTACATTCTCATCGGCGGTGGCTAACGCCATATCGGCGATGAATACGGCCAGACGGCGCGGGCTGGCGTAAGCTGACATCGCACCGTGTTCGATTTTTACATCGCCCAATGCCTTGGCCAAACCATCGGCAAAGGCATTCATAAGGCCTCTTAAGGCCGTGGGCGGCAGTTCCTCGGTCCCTATCTCGACCAGAAAGTCGGCAGCCTCGGTCATGGCTATGAGGTTCCGGTCTTGAGTGCGTTAACGCTCTCGACCATCGGAAAGCCGAGGACCTCGCGGCTTGCGAAATAGGCAGCAGCTACCGAGTTGGCCATGTCGCGGACCCGAAGGATAAACCGCTGCCGCTCACTCACGGATATGGCCTGGCGGGCATCGAGGAGATTGAAGGTGTGCGACGCAGTCAACATTTGCTCATAAGCAGGAAGCGCCAGGTCGAGCTCGATCAGACGCTGGCAGTCGTGCTCGGCCAGGTCGAATGCATGGAACAGCGTATCGATATCGGCCAGCTCGAAGTTATATTTGGACTGCTCGACCTCATTTTGATGAAAGACATCGCGATAAGTAATGCGACCGAGCGGGCCATCGGTCCAGATGATGTCGAAGATGCTCTCGACATCCTGAAGATACATGGCCAGGCGCTCCAGGCCATAAGTTATCTCGCCGGTGACGGGGCGGCACTCGAGGCCGCCGACCTGCTGGAAGTAGGTGAACTGGGTAATCTCCATGCCGTTAAGCCAGACCTCCCAGCCCAGCCCCCAGGCGCCGAGACTCGGCGACTCCCAGTTGTCCTCCACGAAGCGAATGTCATGCACAGTCGGGTCGATGCCGATCGCCGACAGCGAGGCCAGATAAAGCTCCTGAATATCGTCCGGGGAGGGCTTGATGACGACCTGGTACTGATAGTAGTGCTGGAGCCTGAAGGGGTTGTCGCCGTAACGGCCGTCGGTCGGCCGCCGACTCGGCTGCACGTAGGCAGCGCTCCATGGTTCCGGGCCCACAGCACGAAGAAAGGTGGCCGGATGAAACGTGCCGGCACCCATCTGCATGTCATAGGGCTGCACGATGACGCAGCCTTTCTGCGCCCAGAACTGCTGCAGCTCCAGGATAAGGTCCTGAAAGGTCAGCTGCGGGGTATCGTTTTTCATTGAAGAATTCAGGCCTGTTAAGGCGCGGAGTATAACCAAGATCAGAGTGTCTGCCGATGGCTGCGTCAGCCAGAGCGCGGGCCGAAAAATACCCGTCCAGAACGGTGCAGAAGACCCATAAATGCACTAAACTAGTGCATGATTTTGGGGCAGCGCACCGTTGTGGTGCAAAATCTCTCAGAGCAGAAACACAAAACCATTATTAATCAAAGGCTTAAGGGTCTACGCTATATGGCACAGTTTCTGCATTTACGGAACATTACCGCTGGCACTAGCTGCCGGCTTATTTATTTACTGCATTGGAGGAAAGTTTCATGACACCTGCTGAGGTTATCGGCCTGATAAAAGACAACGAGGTGAAATTCATCGATTTTCGGTTTACCGACACCAAGGGCAAAGAACAGCACGTTACCGTGCCGGCCCGCGTCGCCGATGAAGACCTTTTTGAAGACGGCAAAATGTTTGACGGATCGTCGATCGCCGGATGGAAGGGCATTAACGAATCCGACATGATTCTGTTACCGGATCCGGATACGGCTGTCGTCGATATCTTTACAGAAGACTCAACCCTGAATCTGCGCTGCAATGTCATCGAGCCGTTAACGATGCAGGGCTACGACCGTTGTCCGCGGTCCCTGGCATGTCGCGCAGAGGCCTATTTGAAATCTACCGGCCTGGCTGACGAGGCCTTTTTCGGCCCGGAGAACGAGTTCTTCGTTTTCGACGACGTGCGCTGGGACGACAACATGCAGGGCGCGTTTTATTCGGTCGATTCCAGCGAAGGTGCCTGGAACACGAGCCGAAGCTACGAAGATAGCAACACGGGTCACCGGCCGACCGTAAAGGGCGGTTACTTTCCGGTGCCGCCGGTCGACTCCCTGCATGACATCCGCTCGGCGATGTGTCTGGCACTCGAGGAGCTGGGCCTGGAAACAGAGGTTCACCATCACGAGGTGGCGACCGCGGGACAGGGTGAAATTGGTGTTAAATTCAATACCTTAGTTCGCAAGGCGGACGAGGTGCAGATCCTCAAATACGTCGTTCACAACGTCGCACACAGCTACGGCAAGACAGCCACTTTCATGCCCAAGCCACTTGTTAACGACAACGGTAACGGCATGCATGTGCATCAGTCGCTGTTCAAGGATGGAAAAAACCTGTTCGCAGGCGATGGTTATGCGGGCTTGTCCGACATGGCGCTTTATTACGTTGGCGGCATCATCAAACACGCGAAAGCACTTTGCGCGTTTACAAATCCGTCGACCAACAGCTACAAGCGGCTCGTTCCTGGCTTTGAAGCTCCGACGATACTCGCGTACTCCGCGCGCAATCGATCTGCGTCGATTCGTATTCCGTACGATGCAAGCCCGAAAGGACGCCGCCTCGAGGTGCGCTTCCCCGATTCGATGGCCAATCCGTACCTCGCCTTCACGGCGATGATGTTGGCTGGCCTCGACGGCATACAGAACAAGATCCACCCGGGCGACCCGATGGACAAGGATCTGTATGACCTGCCGCCGGAGGAAGAGAAGGACCTGAAGCTCGTCGCGTTGTCGCTGGATGAGGCGCTCGAGGCTCTGGATGGCGATCGGGCCTTCCTCAAAGCGGGTGACGTGTTTAGCGACGACCTGATCGACGCCTATCTTGACCTCAAATGGGAAAACGTGACAAGGCTACGAATGACCACGCACCCCGTAGAATTCGACATGTATTACAGCCTTTAGGAGCCTGCGTGGTAGAAAGATTTCCTGCTGCAAAAGCGCCACCGCGGTCCAGTTTTCCGGTCTTTTTCGTTACATAGCGACGATATGCGCCTCAAAAGACCGAAAAACTGCCCTCGCTGTGGCACCTTTTCACGACGGAAATTTCTACCGTGTAGCCTCCTGGGCCTAAAACTGTGATCCGGGCGGCATTTTGCCGCCCGACCGCTAGCCCCGACCCGGAGAGCGCTGGTATGCTCAAACAATGCGTATGCGTCTATTTATTCTTGTCTCAGTCCTCCTGGCCGCGACTACTGTCATGGCTGAGGCATACCGTTGGGTGGACGACGACGGCATCGTTCATTACTCCGACAAGCCTCGTGAAGGGGCCGAACGGGTCATACTCCCCAGTGACAATCGAGTCACCCGACGGCAGACACCCGCTCCGGCCGCACAGCCTCAAACCGATCAACAGACTGCGCCAACCGCATTCAGCTACGAAAGCCTTACCGTTGCCACGCCGGCTGCTGAAGAAACGCTGTGGAACATAGAGGGCGTACTCAGCGTAAGTCTGGACATTCGTCCGCAGCTGCAGAGCGGACACCAGGTTCGCGTCTATTTCGACGGCAACGAGCGAATGGTCAGCGGCACGTCGTTTCAGATCGAGGAAGTCTATCGCGGGGTACACAACCTGCAGGCGGAAGTCGTCGACGCGACGGGCAAGCTGATGATTCGCAGCGTACCGAACCGCTTCTACGTTCAACAGAACACGATCAACTAAGCTTCAATCCACCCGACACCAGGCGCGGCGGTCCACCCGGCGGCGAGATCTTTGCGGCGCTAAACACCGGCGTCGTTCTTCTCGATCAAAACCTGCTCATTACCTCACTGAATCCTGCGGCAGAAAATCTGCTGGGGGTCAGCCAAAACCGCGCGCGCGGCAAACCCTTGCTGCAACTCGTCGATGACGACGCAGAATTTAAGGACATACTTTCGCGGGCGCTCGAGACCGGGCAGACATATGCGGCCGAACTGCGACTCGGCCCTACCGAAGTACATGCCGAAGATCGCATCGTTGATTTCCGTGTGTCATTGCTGGAACACGCAGACCTGACCGCAAGCCTCCTGATCGAAATGTCGGACGTGACCCGCCGCATGAGAATCAGCCGGGAGAACGCGCTGTTGATTCAGCACGGTGCCGGGCGGCAGATGATTCGCCAGCTCGCGCACGAAATTAAAAATCCACTCGGCGGCATTCGCGGTGCGGCGCAGTTGCTCGGCAAACAACTTCAAAACGAGGAGTTGGAGGAATACACGAGCGTCATCATCAGCGAGGCCGATCGACTCGCAGGCCTGGTCGATACATTGCTCGGCCCGGGCGGGCCACCGAACAAACAACAATCAAATGTGCACGAGCTGCTCGAATACGTCGTAAAGCTTATCCAGGCGGAAATCGGCGATGAGATTGATATCCGGCGAGATTACGACGCAGGGCTGCCGTTCATGGATCTCGATCGCGACCAGCTGGTGCAGGCGCTTCTCAATCTTGTGAGAAACGCCGTCGTCGCGTTAGGGGGGCAGGGAAAAATCACACTTCGCAGCCGCGCGATCATGAATTTCACGATAGGAGACACGCGGCACAACGTGGTAGCCAGCCTGGAGATCGAAGACGACGGACCAGGCATCCCGGTCGACTTGCAGGACTCGGTGTTTTATCCACTGGTCACCAACAGGCCGGACGGTACCGGCCTTGGACTTCCGGTCGCACAGGAGTTGATCAGCCGTCACCACGGACTGATCGAGTTTGAAAGCCGGCCGGGACGCACAGTTTTCTATGTCAGGATCCCGCTTGATGCAGCTACGGATGAGCAGCATGGCTGACCAGCAACTGACAGTCTGGATTGTCGATGACGATCAGTCCGTACGCTGGGTCCTCGAAAAGGCCCTGGCCCAGGCTGGCATGGAGAGCAGAAGTTTCGAGCGAGCGGAACACCTGCTGGAAGCCATCGGGCACAGCACCCCCGACGTTCTCATTACCGATATTCGCATGCCCGGCATGGACGGCATCGCATTGCTCGAGAGACTCAGCGAAACCAGTCCCGATCTACCGATCATCGTCATTACCGCTCACGCTGATCTGGATCACGCGGTTGCTGCGTACCAAGGCGGTGCATTCGAGTATTTGCCGAAGCCATTCGATCTCGACGAGGCGATAGAGCTCGTTCGAAAAGCCGCGCGCAGGAACGGCAAAGCGATCTCGGGCGACAGCAGCAAAGAAGCGGCCCAGATACCAACATTGATCGGCAAAGCGCCAGCCATGCAGGAAGTCTTCCGTTCGATCGGCAGGCTGGCACGTTCGAGCATGACGGTGCTCATTACCGGCGAGTCCGGTACTGGCAAAGAGCTCGTGGCGCGCGCACTTCATCAACACAGTCCGAGGGCAGATAAACCATTCGTCGCACTCAACACGTCGGCAATCGCATCAGAGCTTCTGGAATCCGAACTGTTCGGTCACGAGCGGGGCGCATTCACCGGCGCGGAGTCTCGACGCATCGGCCGCTTCGAGCAAGCCGATGGGGGTACGCTGTTTCTCGATGAAATCGGCGATATGTCACCCGCGCTGCAAACACGATTGCTTCGTGTGCTGGCGGAAAGCGAGTTTTATCGGGTTGGCGGTCAAACATCTATCAATGTCGACGTTAGGGTGATTGCGGCGACAAATCAGGATCTGGCGCGAGCCGTCAATGAACATCGCTTCCGCGAAGACCTGTTCCACCGCCTGAACGTCATTCGCATCAACACGCCACCACTCAGACAGCGGCGACAGGATATTCCCTTGCTGCTCGAGCACTATCTCGACGATGCAGCAAGCGAACTCGGTGCCGCCGCGAAATCGATAAACCCGGAGGCAATGGAAATACTGCAGTCATACGACTGGCCGGGAAACGTACGCCAGCTCGTCAACGCTACCCGACGCCTGACAGTCACCGCACCGGGCGGCGTAATCAGCGCGCTCGATATACCGGAGGATCTCGGCGGAAAACTGTCAGGAAAGGGCGCTAGCAAGGAATGGACACAGAGCCTCGCGCACTGGGCCGAACAACAGTTGACTGATAAAGACGGCAGCCCGCTCTTAGACTCCGCCCTGCCGGAGTTCGAGCGCACGCTGATTCGCATCGCGCTCAATCAGGCCAAAGGCCACCGCCAGGACGCAGCAAAACTGCTCGGCTGGGGACGCAATACCCTGACCAGAAAAATCAAAAGCCTCGAACTGGATTGACTTATAACTCAGAGCCGAAGGCTGCCAATCAGCTCGGATACGGAGCTCATGTCGTGGCGCAGCAAATACTCGGCGATGCCGGTATTGATCTTGGGGCAGAGCAGCGGGTCGTAGAAGAGTGCCGTGCCGATGCCCACCGTCGTCGATCCAGCGACGATGAATTCAAGCGCATCCTCGACTGTCGTGATGCCACCCTGGCCGATGATGGGAATGTTTTTTGGTCCCGCGACTTCGTAAACCTGGTGCACTTTTAAGAGGGCGATCGGTTTTATTGCGGGGCCGGACAGGCCGCCTTTGATGTTGCCGATTATTGGCTTGCGCTCTTCTGTGTCTATGGCCATGCCGGATATCGTGTTGATGACCGCTAGCGCATCGGCGCCGGCTTCGATGCAGAGACGTGCGTTTTCCTGGATGTCGGTCTGGTTGGGCGAGAGTTTTGCGATGATCGGTTTTTTGGTGGCGTTTCGGCAGGCGTCTACAACCTTGGCCGACATCTCGGGATAGTTGCCGAACGAAACACCGCCTTCCTTGATGTTCGGGCAGGAAATGTTGATCTCGATAGCGTCGATCGGTGAATCGTCGAAACGCTTTGTGACTTCGGCATAATCGTCGATCGTCGATCCACAGACGTTGGCGATAAAACGCGTCTCATTGAAATCCAGTGTTGGCAGAATCTCGTCGACGACCTTGTCCATGCCCGGATTTTGCAAGCCGATTGAATTCAACATGCCCATCGGCGTTTCCCAAACACGGTGCGGCTCATTACCGAGCCGGGGTTCCTTGGTCGTCCCCTTCAGGACGATGGCGCCGACGTCACTATTTGAAAACCCCTGAATGCGCGTGTATTCCTCGCCAAAACCTACACAGCCAGACAGGAGGACGATGGGCGAACTAAGCGCGAGTCCGCAGAAATCTGTCTCCAATGGGTTGTGTTCGGGATTTACAGCAAGTGCCATGTATCTGAATTCAGGGTTTACAATTCGTAGCGATGTTCAGCCTTATTCTCTTTGAGCCGGAAATACCGCCCAATACCGGCAATATCATACGCCTTTGTGCCAATACCGGTACAAAGCTGCATCTGATCAAGCCTTTAGGGTTCGAGATGGATGAGCGGCGGCTAAGGCGGGCCGGACTCGACTACCGGGAGTTTGTTGATGTTGCCGTGCACGATGGTCTCGAAGCGTGTTTGGCAGCGATTACTCCGCGTAAGCTGTACGCATTCAGTACGCACGGAACTTCAAATTACTCATCGCCCGAGTTTGCAGAGGGAGACGCGTTTCTCTTCGGTCCGGAAACGCGCGGGCTGCCAACGGAGATTCTTGAGTCGATGCCGGCGGAGCAACGACTGCGAATACCGATGCAGCAAGACATACGTAGTCTGAACTTGTCCAACGCGGCGGCGGTTGTCGTTTACGAGGCGTGGCGGCAACAGGGCTTTGCAGGCGGCCGCTAGACGTTCTTACTCTGATGTCAGCGCGCGGCTCATTAAGGTCGTAACGGCGTCACGCGGCGAAAGCCCCTCATACAGAATCTTGTAAATCGTCAGGCAAATAGGCATCTCTACGTCCAGGCGTTCGGCGACGCCTTTTACCGCTTTTGCGGCAAGTACGCCTTCGACGACTTGCTGAATTTCTTCCTGCGCTTCCTCAATGGTCTTGCCGGCGGCAAGCGCCAGGCCCGTTCGCCGATTGCGCGAGAGATCATCAGTGCAGGTAAGGACCAGATCACCCATGCACGCCAGACCCATGAAGGTGTCTTGTTTGGCGCCGAGGGCAAGCCCGAGCCGGGTCATTTCCACAAGCCCGCGATTAATCAATGCAACTCTCGCGTTGGCGCCAAAACCCAATCCGTCCGAGAGTCCCGCGCCGATAGCCAGGACATTCTTGACGGCAGCACCGACTTCGACGCCGATCATGTCGGCCGCCGTGTATGCGCGGAAGTTCGCGCCCGAGATCTCTTCGGCGAGGTCGCTGGCGAAGTCGCTGTTATTGGCCGCGATGGTCATCGCGGTTGGCAGGCCGGCCGCAACTTCTTTGGCAAACGTCGGACCGGACAAGACCGCCATCGGCCGGCCCGGGCCGAGAATATCCGCAGCAACCTGATGCGGCAGCTCACCGGTGCTGAGCTCGAATCCCTTGGTCGCCCAACAGATGCGGATGTCGGGTTCGAGCATGGGTTTGATGGTCTTGAGAGTATCGCGAAGGCCGTGACTGGGGACGACGATGAGAATGTCCTGGACGTTTTCGAGACAAGCGCTCAGGTCCAGTTCGGGATGAAGGTTGTCAGGAAAAGCAACGCCCGGCAGGTAACGCTCGTTGGCCCGATCGCCGACAAGCTTGCTCATGTTGTCGGCGTCGATGTCCCACAGCCTTATAGGTCGGCCACCGCGAGCGAGCTGTAGTGCAAGCGCCGTGCCCCAGGAGCCGGCGCCGATTACTGCGATCGGACGTTCTGCGGCGGCGTCTTTCAGTGAGTGCCTCCGTTGCCGCTGCTTGCAGCGCCGCCCTCTTCGGTTTCACGCTGCTGCTGGCTCTGCGCATAAAGCGCGTCGAAGTTGATTGGCTGCAACAGAAACTCGGGAAATCCGCCTTTGGAGATGATTGCCGAAATTGATTCCCTTGCGTAAGGAAACAGGATATTCGGACAAAAGCTTCCTACGACGACGCCGAACTCTTCTTCTTCGTAACCTGATATCTGAAACAGGCCTGCCTGATGAAGCTCGATGAGAAATAGTGTCTTGTCTTCGTGTTTGGCCTCGACCGTAATCGTCAAAACGACTTCGCTCTGATCATTTTCGCCTTGATTGTGCGAGCTTCGAAGATTGAGATTCGTCTTGGGGCTCCAGTCACCGGCCGTAAAGACAGATGGACTGTTCGGGGATTCGAATGAAAAATCTTTGACATAAATTTTTTGAATACTGATTTGTTTCTCAGCTGTTTGCTCTTCGGCCATTACGTTTTCCTGTTTAAAAAAATCGAGGCACTAAGCCTCAAGTAAGCGTTCCAGATCACCATCCTTGTCGAGGGCGCACAATTCGTCAAATCCGCCGACGAGGTGATCGTTAATAAGTATCTGTGGTACAGAACGATTTCCGGTCAATTGTTCCAATTCCGCCTGCCGCTCCGCATCGTCTGAGACTTTGACGTCTTCGAATCGCAGCCCCTTCCTCGTAAACAACATGCGGGCAGCCGCACAATACGCGCAGGAATCATTGCCGTAAATTACGATTTTGGGCTCGGTGCTCATTCCATGCCTGCTTGCTGCTTTCGGGATTAGCCTTTCTTCTTGGTTTTTTTGCCTGTCACGAGCGGCAGATTGGCCTGTGTCCAGGCATTGATGCCGCCTTTCAGGCCATAAACATTTTCTAGGCCGGTCTTGCGCAGGGAGTCGACAACCTTGGTTGACGTCGTGCCCGCGTCGCACACGGCGACAATTGCTTTCTTCGCGTACTTGGCGATCTTGTCCGTGTTGGCCGGAAGGTCTTCATACGGCATGTTCTTGGCATTAACGATGTGCCCCCGGGCGAATGCCTCGGGGCTGCGCAGGTCAATTACGACCGCGTCCGAATTAATCAGCCTTACTGCGTCTTGTGGTTCGACATTGACCATGCCACGTGCCTTGCGCTGCAGCTCCGTGAATATCAAGAAGAAGAAGCTTAAGACGAGTGCGCTGACCAGCAGGGGGTGATTCCCCGCAAATTCCAAGTAAGTGTCCATGATTCTTTATTGGGTGTGATTTGAGCCGGGCATTATAACAGCGCCCGGCCCAGGAATATCTACAGCTCCGGGACGTTGTGACATGACGGAGGGGCTTTCTCTTGGCAAGCCTAAGGCTTTAGACTCCCGGGCCATGACTCCGCGCGGCTCAATTCGTATTTGCCTGCCGGTCGCGATCCTGGCGGCGGCCCTGAGCCTGCCTGCACTGGCGCAAGAGGACGAAGGCGGGCTCGCCAAGGTCAAAGAGCGTGAGCTCGAGAACGTGCGGGAAAAGATCTCGGATCTCAAGAAAAGCATGGATAAGCGAGCGGTCGACAGAGACCGCATTACAGGTGATCTGCAAAAGGCCGAAGTACAGATATCCGAAAAGCGCGTTCGGCTGAAGGAATTAGAGAGACAGAAGCAGTTCAGCGAGAGGCGGAACGCGGAGCTCGAGGACAAACTCAGAGTGCGGGAGGCCGAGCTTGATGAAGAGTCCGACCAGCTGGCGGCACAGGTTCGAGCTGCTTACACGAGCGGCAGCCAGGAACGTATCAAGCTTCTGTTGAATCAGCAGGACCCGGCGACTACCGGGCGCATGATGGTCTACTACCAATTCTTAAGCGACTACCGCGGCGACAACATCGAGAAAGTCAAAGGGATCATCGATGAGCTGGCTGTGCTGCATCAGAAAGCGGCGGACGAAGAGAACCGGCTAGCCGGTCTGGCGAGGGCCAGATATGCCGAACTCGTGGAACTCAACAAAGAACAGGAAAGACGTCAGAAACTCCTGGTCGTGCTCAAGACGAAGATGCAGCAGGAAGGGAGTGAGATAGAGCGCCTGGCGGCGGAGGAAAAGGACCTGGCTCGCCTGATCGCAGAGCTGACCAGCATTCTGTCGGATTACCCCATTCGATCGGAAGAACCGTTCAGCGCACTCAAAGGCAAACTGACCTGGCCCGTCGCCGGACGCCTGTTGCACGACTTCGGACAACCGAGGGCAGGCGGCCGCCTGAAATGGAACGGCGTTGTCCTTGCAGCACCCCGGGGGCGTGAAGTGCGTGCCGTTTATCATGGCCGGGTGGTTTTCGCCGACTGGCTGGCCGGCATGGGCTTGCTGGTGATCGTCGATCACGGCGAGGGATTTATGACGCTGTACGGTTACAACGAGACGACCCTGAAAAGCGCCGGCGAGTGGGTCGCGCCGGGGGATGTCATCGCGACAGTGGGCGATAGCGGTGGTCAACAGCAGGCCAGCCTGTATTTCGAAATTCGACAGGGAACGAGACCGGTCAACCCCAGGACCTGGATTACCAAGCGGCCTAAAGCGGGTTAACTATGCTATCGTCAATCGGCTCTGGGAGGGCTAGATGTCGTTGAAAACCAGAAGTATTCTCGTGTTGGTCATCGGTTCGGTGATGGGGCTCAGCCTGTCACTTGGCGGCGGCTTACTGCCGGATCGTGACCAGCCGACGCCTGGTGAGCTTACCTGGGAGCATGCGCGGCTGTTCGCCGAAGTCATGCAGCGGGTCAAAGAGGATTATGTCGAGCCACTCGATGACAGCGTTCTGCTGGAGAGCGCCATACGCGGCATGGTGTCGGACCTGGACAATCATTCACAGTATCTCGATGCCGAGCAGCATCAGGACATTCGCATAAGCACAACCGGCAGCTACTCCGGCGTCGGTCTCGAAGTCAGCAACGAAGGTGGCCTTTTAGTGGTCGTCGCACCTATCGATGACACGCCGGCAGAACGCGCCGGCATTCTGAGCGGCGATACCATCGTTGCGATAAACGGCACGCCGGTTAGTGCAGATGAGCCACTCGGCACTGTCAGTAAAATGCGCGGCCAGGCAGGAACGTCTGTCGAGATCACAGTGGCGCGGGAAGGCGAGGAAAGCCCGATTGTTTTCGAGCTGCGACGGGAAAGCATTCGGGTGGCGAGCGTTCGGCACGAAGTTCTGGAGCCCGCGATAGGTTATGTTCGCGTCAGCCAGTTCAACGATTCGACGGCCAGCGAATTGAGCGAGGCGATTGACGACATGCAGGAACAACAAGGCGGCATGCTCGACGGTCTGATCCTCGACCTCAGAAATAATCCTGGCGGCGTTCTTGATTCGGCCGTTGACGTTACCGACCTTTTCCTGAACGCCGGGATTATCGTATCGGCGGACGGGCGAACTGAAGAATCACGATTTACGAAAGAGGCGCACCGCGGCGACGTGCTCGATGGCGCAGCGATGGCCGTGTTGGTAAACGACGGATCTGCATCGGCATCCGAAATTGTTGCCGGTGCGTTGCAGGACCACAATCGTGCAATGGTCGTCGGCACCTCGACATTCGGCAAAGGCCTTGTGCAAACGGTTATGCCGTTGTCCAAGGGCCGGGCCATAAAACTGACCACATCCCGGTTCTATACGCCGTCCGGCGCAACCATTCAGGGTAAGGGGATATTTCCGGATGTCGTCGTCGAAGATGATCGTGACGCATCGAATATCCGATTCAGTGCGGCCGCCGATCGTGAGCACGACGTGCAATTACGGGCAGCCTTCTCATTGCTTCAGCCCAAGAGCGTGATGCAAAGCAAAGCCGAATGATCGCCCGACTTTGGCCCATTCTCGGCATATGCTTGCTGGGTATAGATGCATCTAGCGAAACCCGGCCGCGCATAGCAATCATCATCGACGATCTCGGCTACCAGATGGAAGCCGGTCATCGCTCGATCAACCTGCCGGGCCCCGTCGCCTGTGCGATTCTGCCGTCCACTCCTCGCGCAACCAAGCTCGCAGAGGCAGCGTTCGCCAGCGGAAAAGACGTGTTGTTGCACTTGCCGCTGGAGCCCGTTTCAAAGGACAGTCAATCGGACCCCGGCGGCATCATGCTGGACATGAGCAGGGAGCAGTTTGCGAATACGTTTTCGGCTGATCTCGAGTCTGTTCCGCATGCGATTGGCGTAAACAGCCATCGCGGCAGCATGTTGACCCGACATCCGGGGCACATGGGCTGGCTAATGGAAGAACTACAAACGCATGGCGAGCTTATTTTCGTAGACAGTTATACGACGCACAAAAGCGTCGCCCTGCAGCTCGCGCGCGAAAGGGGCGTCCCGTCGATAAAGAGAGATGTATTCCTGGATCCCGATCGTTTGCCGGACACGGTCGAAAGAGAGTTCGCTCGATTAAAGGATCTGGCGCGAAAAAATGGCGCGGCCGTAGGCATCGGTCACCCTTATCCTTCGACATTGGCGCTTTTGGAACGGGAAATTCCCATGCTTTCCGAAGAAGGTATCGAACTGGTCAGCATCAGTGAGCTAGTATCGCTGATGGACAAAGACAACATGAAAGCCGTGGTACAGAACGAAGGACAAACGCGATGAGCTGGTATGAGGACAAGATACTTCCGCGACTGACCGACTTTTCATGTTCGACCAAGCCGACCCGCAAGCAAAGGGCGAAAATCGTGCCATTGGCAACGGGAGATGTGCTTGAGATCGGTATTGGCAGCGGCCTGAACCTACCATATTACGATTCGCAGAAAGTCAGGAAAATCTGGGGCCTCGAACCTTCCGAAGGCATGAGAAAGCTTGCGACGAAGAATCTTGAGGACATAAAACTGGATTTGGAGTTCATCGACCTGCCGGGCGAAGAAATTCCGCTTGAATCGAATAGCGTAGATACAGTCCTCGTTACCTATACGCTGTGCACTATTCCTGACGTGGCAACAGCGCTCGAAGGCATGCGACGCGTATTAAAACCGGAGGGGCGTTTGTTATTTTGTGAGCATGGCACCGCGCCTGACGCGAACGTTCGGCGATGGCAAGAAAGACTTAACCCCGGCTGGCGAAAGATTGCGGGTGGTTGCAACATGAACCGCGATGTACCGGCAATGATCAACGCGGCTGGCTTCAATATCGTGCAAGATGAGCGAATGTACATCCCCGGCCTGAGAATACTCTCGTACAATTACTGGGGCAGCGCGACGCCCGGCTGAGGAACTCGCTATAGCGAATATGATCTACACTCAAACATTCTCAAAAAGACCGGTTTCGATGAAACACTTAACGGACAAGAGACTAATGCAGCTCATTGTATCGGCTGTCGCGCTGATCATTGCTACAGACAGTCTTGCAGAAGAAGCTGAGGAGGGGTCAACGCAGGCAGCCGAAGAAACGGCATGCACAATGCAATACGACCCTGTCTGCGGCGAGGATGGCAACACTTACACTAACGACTGCATGGCCGGCGCGGCAGGGGTGGAAGTTGCGGCCCAGGGCAGCTGTGCGGACTCAGCAGAATGTCCGGGAGAGCTGCTTCCCGTCTGCGGTACGAATGGCAAAACTTATGCTAACGAATGTTTTGCGAACGTGGCCGGCGTAACTGTCATATCGGAAAGTGCATGTCCGGAAACCACCAAGTCTTGTCCGGAAGAGGTCGATCCTGTTTGCGGTGTCGATGACATCACGTACAACAACGAATGTCTCGCATTGAGCGCCGGCATAGAGATCGCAAGCCTAGGCGCTTGCACGGTCGGCGGTTGTCCGGACGTGGACCAGCCCGTCTGCGGCATGAACGCGCGCACATATAACAATCAATGCCTTGCCGATGTCGATCGCGTACCGGTACAACGGACCGGCGTGTGTGACATCGAGGCCTGCCCGAAAGTCTACGTGCCTGTATGCAGCGAAGATGGCACTACCTATGCGAATGCCTGCGAGGCCAATGCCGCAGGCGTCGTAACTTTTATCGAGGGAGCGTGTAACGTCCGCGCGTGTCCTCATCTGTACGTGCCTGTTTGTGGTGCCGATGAACTTACTTATGGCAACGCCTGTCAGGCGGAGCGCAACGGAGTGCGGATTCGTCATGCGGGGCTTTGCGAGACAGAGGGCAAGAGAAACTGCCCACGAATCTATCAGCCTGTTTGTGCCCGGGATGGCAACACTTACAGTAATATCTGCCACATGGAAAATGCCGAGCAGGAACTCGCCTACGCTGGGCAGTGCTTAGGTCAATAGATAAGGGAACGCACCCATTACCAACCGCAGGAACGGCCCTCGTTCTGCGTTTTGAGCCACGCCATTAGCGGCGCGAAATAGTCGATGATCGCCGTAGCGTCCATCTCGCGTGTGCCAGTCAATTTTTCCAGCGTCACCTGCCAGGGCTGGCTTTGTCCTGCTTCGAGCATTGAGTTGAACTTCGCGCCTGCTTCCCTGCTGCCGTAAATTGAGCATGCATGTAGGGGCCCATCGTGTCCTGCGGCATCGCAAAGGGCGCGATGGAACTGAAACTGCAGAACGCGGGCAAGAAAGTAGCGGGTATAGGAATAATTTGCGGGAACGTGAAACTTGGCACCCGGGTCAAAGTCCTCTTCGCTTCTCGATATCGGCGCAGCAACGCCCTGATATTTGGTGCGCAGATCCCACCATGCTTTGTTGTAGTTCTCGGGTGCGATCTCGCCTGAAAAAACATCCCAGCGCCATTCGTCGACAAGCTTCGTCCATGGCAGTGAGGCGATGGTCGCAAGCGCCTGTTGCATCTGCCGGTTGACGACGGCCTGATCGGAGTCCTCTGCCGCTGAGATAAGGCCGACTTCCTCAAGGTACGCCGGCGTCATCGATAAGGTCACCGTGTCGCCGATCGCTTCATGAAATCCGGAATGAGCGCCATTTTGAAAGATAGGTGGCTGATTCTTGTAAGCAGCCTGGTAGTAGTTATGGCCGAGCTCGTGATAAATGACGCGCAGCTCCTCGTAAGTTCGCTTGATGCACATCTTTATTCGCACATCATTGCCGCCGTCCATTCCCGAGGCGAACGCATGGCAAACGACTTCGCGGTCCGCCGGCTTCGAAAACTGAGATCGTTCCCAGAATGTGTCCGGTAATTCGGGAAGCCCCGTTGATACATAAAAGTTTTCCGCCGATTCAACCATTCGCAGCGGCGTGTATTTCTGTTCTGCTAGTGCGCGATCGACATTAAAGTCAGCCACACCCGGATAGGGCTCAAAGAGATCGTAAAGGAAATCCCAGCTTTGCGCCCACATGTTGCCGAGCAGGTGTGCCGGGATCGGCTGGCCCAGAGGCACCCTGTCTTCACCGTATTGCCTGTTTAACCCGGCTCGCACGTGACAGTGCAACTCATCGTAGAGCGGCTTGACCTGCTCCCATAGACGCGTCGATTCTTGCTCGAACTCGACCGCGCTCATGTCGTACGCGGATTTCCAGAGATCGCCGAGTTCCTGGAAGCCAAGTTCTTGCGAGCCTTCATTGGCGAGCGCGACGAAGCGCTGGTATTTTTCGCGCATCGGGGGCGATATGGTTCTCCAGCCGGTCCACGCATCCAGCAGCGCATCATAGTCCCGGCTCTGGGCCATGATTTCGGTCAGCTCCGAAAGGTTCATGCAAGCTCGGCCATCATCTGGACAATATTTGCCGGCGCCATACATGCCCGTCATGTCGGTCGTTACGTCGGAAAGCTCACGACGTTTTGCTTCATTGCTTGGGGCGGGCGCTTCAGTACCGAACTTGAGGAGCATGAGCGCCCTCGCCGTTTCCGGCGACAACTCGGTGCCTTCGTACTTGAGGGAGTCAGCTACCGCGCGGCTTTGCCATTCGGTGTAACGTTCCGTTGCCAGTGAATTCAGCAGGGCGGTGTCTACAGTTATGTACGTGTTTCGAACCCAGGATGCTGCCTGCACTTCGCGCGTAAGTTCATCCAGTTCGACATTGATTCGGGCGACGAACTCGTCCGCTGTTTCCGAAGACGTGTCAATATCGATGCTGCAGCTCGAGACCGCGAGCAAAACGATCAGCGCAAGATTTGTTTTCATGATCTTTTCCGTTAATGAACGCCGTGCATTGCCCGCCTAAGCAACGGCGATATAACAAACACGAATATTCCAGCGCCGACCCCCACATAGGTGAGGAACTCGAACAGGCTCGTATAGTTGGCCAGCGCACTGGCGACATCGCCTGCCTCACCGCCAGTCGTGTCGATGGCGGCAAGTTTGCCGAGGCGCGTGGCAACGGTTTCCGACAATGCGGTGGCAAGAAACCAGGTACCCATGCTGACGCCGACGACGCGGGATATCGACAGCTTGGTTACGGCCGAGAGGCCGACAGGCGACAGGCACAGCTCCCCGGTCGTGTGCAACAGGTACGCCAGTGCCAGCCAGATCGCGGCTACCTTACCCGATTGATCCGGGAACTGGGCGCCCAGGACCAGCACCGCGAATCCCAGCCCGGCCTGAAGGATTCCGAGGCCGAACTTGACGGGTGTCGACGGTTCCATATTTCTCTTGGCAAGCCATACCCACAACGCGGCGAATGGAATGCTCAACAACATGATGAAACCGGCGTTCAGCGATCCAAACTGACCGGCCGTAAACGTAATGCCGCCGACCTCGCGGTCTACAACCCTGTCGGCATACAACGTCATCGATCCGGCGGATTGTTCGAACAGAGCCCAGAAAACGACGGTGGATAAAATAAGAATCATGAGCACGACCGTGCGGCCGAATTCCGCCGAATTGTGGGTCTTGAATCCGTAGATGACGAAAGCAACGATTGCGGCAATCGCGGCGTACAACAAAAGCTCGCTGATTAAAGCTGTGGATGATACGAAATCGACCTGGATTACGAGGGCGATCACGCCGAGAACAATTGCGCCGGCCGCGAACAGATAAGCCGTCTGATTGTTGTCGGTGATTCTTTCATGAACCATCGAATACAAAATGATGCTGATGATCGCGACGATCAAAAACAGGTTCTGTGTGAAATATACAACGGGTTCATGCTGAACAAGCAGCCAGAGGACTGCGAGAAATGGCACGCTCACGAGGTATATCAGCCATTCGCGATTTACCGGACCGAACACCTTTTCGGTCAGTATTTCCGGGTCGCGCGGTTCCGCATGGCCGTACAGGTATTTCTGACCGCGCATGAACGTGAATAGACCAATGATCATTCCGATGCCGGCTGCGCCAAATCCGTACTTCCAGCCATACGTCTCACCGAGATACGCACATATGATCGTCGCGAAGAACGAACCGATGTTGATGCCCATATAAAAGATCGTGAAACCGGAATCACGCCGAGGGTCGTCCTTGGAATAGAGCTTGCCGACGATCGTCGAGATATTCGGTTTCAGGTAGCCAACGCCCATGACTATGAGCGCGAGTGCGAAATAGAAAACGTTAAGCGCCGCCGTGTCGCGGAACATGACGCTCTCGGTCAGCGTTGTACCCGCAACGAGAACCTGACCGCTGGCCAGCGTCAGGTCATTCGCCAATATCGTTCCAGCAGCGTAATTGATGGCCTGGTGGCCCTCAACGGCCATCAGGAGATGGCCCATCGATAACAGGATGCCGCCGAACAGGACAGACTTGCGCATCCCTAAGTAACGGTCGGCAATAAGCCCGCCAATGACGGGCAGTGCATAGACCAGGCCGGCGTAAGAACCCAGTACATCAAAGCCAGCTTCGTCAGGAAAAAGATGGTACTTGGTAAGATAAAGAAGCAGGAGATACTTCATTCCATAAAAGGAAAACCGCTCCCACAACTCGGTGGTAAAACAGACGTAAAGCCCCTTTGGGTGGCCGAAAAGCTCATCGTCCCGCGAATAATTTTCGCCGGTCGCAGTAATGCCTTCGTTCATACGCAGAATCCCCCTGATTGTGGTATGGAATTAAACCCTATTATTCCGGGTCAGTCACTCCGCCGGCTTGGTATCTTCTCCGGTTTCTTCTTCTTTTCTCGCGAAGATTTTTGCCATCAATATGCCGAGTTCGTATAGCAAATATACCGGTACCGCGAGCAGCGTTTGGCTGATGACATCAGGCGGCGTCAGAAACATGCCGACTACAAATGCGCCAAGGAATACATATGGTCTGGCCTTGCTGAGTTTCTTGGGTGTCGTCAGGCCCGTCCAGACGATCAACACGGTTGCGATGGGCACCTCAAACGCGAGGCCAAAGGCAAAGACAATCGTCGTGATGAAATCGAGAAACAGGGAGATGTCTGTCTGAACCTCGACGCCGTCCGGAGCGACTGCCGTAAAAAAACCGAAGATCAACGGAAAGACAACGTAGTAAGCGAATGCAATACCGAGATAGAAAAGTGCAATGCTCGATGCCAGCAGCGGCATGGCGAAGTTTTTCTCTTTCTTATAAAGGCCGGGGGCGACAAAGGCCCACACCTGATAAAGAACAATCGGCATAGCGATAAACAGCGCCACGAAAAAAGTAAGTTTGAACGGCGTCAACAACGGCGATGCGACTGCCGTTGCAATCATTGCATTACCGGGTAATACCTCTCGCAACGGTTCCGACACCAGAGAAAAAATATCTCGCGACCACGGCACCAACGCAACGAACACAAGCACGACCGCCAAAGCGATTTTCAACAGGCGGCTACGCAACTCGATGAGATGGGAGAGAAGCGTGGTTTCCTCCAGCGCCTCCTCATCATCCTTCGCTGTGGTTTCTTTGCTCACGTTGATTCTTTTGCGACGTCATCAGGGTCGTCTAAAACGTCGGCAGGTTCGTCTGATTCTTCGGATGTGTCATCCATAGGCTCTTCGTCGCCCACACCGGTGCCGACACTTTCTGCATCGTGTGCGGGTGAGTAGGCATCGTTTTCGTCGTTTTTGGGTTTTGTCGGCGGGGGCGGCTTGATGCCGAGATTTTTATCGAGATCGAGTTCTTCTTCGAGCTGGCGCTTCATGACACGCGTCATGCGTCGCGCCTGGCCAAGCCAGCTGCCGAGTTGATTTGCAACGCGCGGCAGGCGCTCCGGGCCCAATACGATGAGCCCAATAAGAAAGAGAATTATCAGCTCCCAAAAGCCGATTCCGGACATGGTGGACTTCAGGCTTTGGTGTGGTTTTCTTCGCTGGGCTCATCGACCGGCGTGTTTTCGAAGTCCGCATCTTTCGACTGGTCGTCAATCTGGTCTGCGGGTTCCGCGTCTGCTTCGTTCATTGCTGATCGAAACCCTTTTACGGCGCCGCCGACATCCGAACCCAGAGTGCGCAGACGCTTGGTGCCGAAAATGGCGATAACGATCACCAGTACGATCAGCAACTGCCAAATACTGACATTCGCAAACATTTTTCAGTCTCCCGGGGCCACGCCCCACATATAACAATAATCGGACAATGTTGATGATACCCCGCAAAACACAACAATACTGTGAATTGGGGACGGACTCCGAGTCCGTCCCCGAACAAGGCCCATTGGGGACGGACTCCGAGTCCGTCCCCGGTTAGCTTTCCAGCCAAAAGGTCACCGGGCCGTCATTCACAAGGGCCACTTTCATATCGGCGCCGAATTCGCCGGCCTGAACGCCAGGCAGCTGCCCTTCGCACACGGTCACAAAACGATCGAAGTAATCGCTGCCTTTCGTGGCTTCCGCTGCCTTGGTAAAGCTCGCCCGGGTGCCCTTCTTGGTGTCGGCGGCCAGCGTAAATTGTGGCACGACGAGCAACGCCAGGCCTTTGTCCAGCAGGC
>Ga0255058_10000317_pt1 | contig 28834 bp, 23 predicted proteins | sample Cases_109_9_MG_FD_188637 | JGI IMG/M metagenome (GOLD analysis project Ga0255058, IMG submission 188637) | Seawater microbial communities from Amundsen Gulf, Northwest Territories, Canada - Cases_109_9 | ecosystem: Environmental > Aquatic > Marine > Gulf | place: Canada: Northwest Territories... | reverse complement strand
TCCAGGAATTCCTTGCCGATCGGAAACGGCCAGACCCGTTCGCCGCTGTCACGACCCGCTTTCTTGAGTACGGGATGCCAGTCAGCGTGATTCGTGAATACGCCGCTGTAACGTGTGGTTGTGGCGCTGACACAGGCGCCCGTTAACGTGGCGTAGTCGATGATCAGACCGGGCTTGTCCCGACATGCCAGCACCAGTGTATCGGCCAACGCCATGCGGCCCTCCGCATCGGTGTGGATCGTCTGAATCGTCTTGCCATTTGCCGCTGTCACCACATCCTGAGATTTGTAGGCGGTCGGCCCGGTACGATTTTCGGTGATCGCCAGCCAGCAGTCGACTGACTGATCGAGTTGCAGATCCGTAATTGTTTGCAAGGTGCCGATGGCAACTGCGCTCCCCCCCATGTCAATGTGCATGTGGAGCATTGACGTGAACGGTTTAAGGTTGGTGCCGCCGGTGTCGAAGATTATGCCTTTGCCGACCAGCGACAAGTCCGGCTTGCGGGCCTTGCCGGCCGGCCGGTAGCGGATACGCACGATTGCTGCGCTGTCATCTGCGTTGCCCTGTGCTACCGCGAGGAATGCGCCGGCTCCGATTTTTTGTAGTTCCTTCCGCCCGTATTTCTTGAACTCCCAACCATTGTTGCTGGCCAGTTCCCGAAGCAGGCTAACGTATTCGCTTGCATCGAGTTTGTTCGGTGGCAACGCGGTAAGGAAACGTGCCAGGTTGTTGCCGTTGGCTTCGGCCTGTACGCGCCCGAGATCAGCTTTGCGCTCGAGTCCGATGAGGCGAACGTTTTTGACCTTCGACGGCGTCGGTTTGGATTTGAAGTCAGGCATGCTGAAACCTGCCGCCAGCGCGGCGGCGGTTACGCGCGCAACTATCGTTTGCTGATCGTCCGGCTTGAAGCCCAGTACCCAGATCCCGAGTGTGCCCGGCGTCCCGGTTGCTGCGGCACTGACCATTTTTCGGGCAAAAGTAAGATGGTCGAAGGCCTCCGACCCGCTATCAATCTGACCAACAAACAGGCCCGTCTGCCGCTTGTTATTGACGCGCGTGGCGATCGCAGGCACGCTGCCCGACGATTTGTGCCCCAGCAATGCCCGCACCTTGCTTCCCTGAGGAACGTGTCGCCACAATGCGGCCGGTACCTTGCGCGGCAGGACCAGCAACAGGTTGTCGATGCCGGCGATGACCTGGCTGCCCGGGGGACCTGTTCTCTGACTGATTTTCGCTTTGTTATGGGTATATTTATTCGAAAGCAGACTTGCCATCGCAGTATTAACCTTTACGGTGAGCTTGAGCCATAATATGCCAAACCAAGAAGGTCAGGCCAGGAACGCCGAACTGCCCCGGTTCGCGGAGCGGTGATCCTAGCAGGACGCCTGAACGAATTCACGCAACAAATCTCCGTTGACTCACAGCCGTATTTTTCGTGGGTGATTTATGAGTAATTTCAGCCGATTTGACGATATTGATCCGACCGAGACACGCGAGTGGCTGGAGTCCATAGATTCCGTGCTGGCGCAGCATGGCCCCGATCGGGCCCATTTTCTGCTAAATCAGATGATCGATTTCGCGCGCCGCTCGGGCGCTTACCTGCCGTACAGTGCGACCACCGCATATCTGAACACGATTTCGACCGGCAGACAGCCGGAGTATCCCGGAGATCGCTCGATCGAACGCCGTATCGAAGCCTACATACGGTGGAATGCCATGGCGATGGTCGTACACGCAAATCGACAGAGCACCGAGTACGGCGGGCATATCTCCAGTTACGCGTCGTCCGCAACGCTGTATGAGGTTGGTTTCAACCATTTCTGGAGGGCACCCACGGACCAGCACGGGGGCGACATGGTGTTCATGCAGGGACATTCCGCACCCGGCATCTATGCACGCGCTTATCTCGAAGGCAGGCTCAACGAACGCAAGCTGAACCGCTTCCGCAGGGAAGTCGGCGGCGGTGGGCTGTCGTCCTACCCGCACCCGTGGCTGATGCCCGACTTCTGGCAATTCCCGACCGTGTCCATGGGTCTCGGACCGATGATGGCGATTTACCAGGCGCGCTTCATGCGCTATCTCGAAAATCGCGAATTGACCGCGGCAAGCGATCGCAAAATATGGTGTTTCCTTGGTGATGGTGAGATGGATGAACCGGAATCAATGGGCGCGATTACCATGCCGGTTCGTGAAGGTCTTGACAACCTCGTGTTCGTCGTCAACTGCAACCTGCAAAGGCTTGACGGGCCAGTGCGCGGCAACGGCAAGATTATCCAGGAACTGGAATCCGCCTTCCGCGGCGCCGGCTGGAACGTCATCAAAGTCATCTGGGGATCACGCTGGGATCCATTGCTGGCGCACGACCACGATGGTCTGTTGCGCCGCGTTATGGAAGAGTGTGTTGATGGCGAGTATCAGAATTTCAAAGCCAACGGCGGCGGCTACACCCGCGAGCACTTTTTTGGCAAGTTCCCGGAGACCAGGGCTATGGTTGCCGATATGTCCGATGACGAAATCTGGCGCCTGAACCGAGGGGGACACGATCCACGCAAAGTGTACGCGGCCTACCAGCATGCAATGCAGCACCAGGGTCAACCAAGTGTGATCCTCGCCAAGACCGTCAAGGGATTCGGCATGGGTGAGGCCGGTGAAGGTCAAAACGTCGCGCATCAACAAAAGAAACTCGACATAGACGCGCTGAAAGCGTTCCGTGATCGTTTCAATATTCCGGTATTGGACAAGGACATTGACGATCTGCCGTATTGCAAGCCGGCGCCGGACAGCAGCGAAATCGAATATCTGCACGAACGGCGCAAAGCGCTTGGCGGCTATCTGCCGCAGCGACGCAACAAGGCGCCGGCATTGCCGGTACCGTCGCTCGACGCGTTCCGGACGCAGCTCGAAGGTACTGGCGAACGTGAAGCGTCCACGACCATGGCGTTCGTGCGCTTGTTGACCACGCTGATCCGCGACAAGCAAATTGGCAAGCATATCGTGCCGATCGTTCCGGATGAGGCGCGTACCTTTGGCATGGAAGGCATGTTCCGGCAAGTCGGCATCTATGCGTCCGAAGGGCAATTGTATACGCCGCAGGATGCAGAACAGTTGATGTACTACCGTGAAGACAAGAAGGGCCAGATTCTCGAAGAGGGTATCAACGAAGCCGGTGCATTCTGTTCCTGGCTGGCTTCAGGGACCTCGTACAGCAATCACGATGTCCAGACCGTGCCGTTCTATATTTTTTACTCGATGTTCGGCTTCCAGCGAATCGGCGATTTCATCTGGGCTGGCGGTGATCTGCAGTCACGCGGATTTCTGATCGGCGGTACGGCCGGACGCACGACACTGGCGGGGGAGGGCCTGCAACATCAGGACGGGCACAGCCTGGTTCATGCATCGACCGTGCCGAACTGTGTCTCTTACGATCCGACTTATGGCTATGAACTGGCGGTGATCATCCAGGATGGCCTGCGGCGCATGATTGGCGAGCAGGAGAAGGTTTTCTATTACATCACCTGCATGAACGAAAATTACGTACATCCGCCGATACCTGCCGGGGTCGAGGACGGCATCCTGAAGGGCATGTACCTGCTGCAGGTCGGCAAACAGGGGCAGATTCGGCCGCAGTTGATGGGCTCGGGCACGATATTGCACGAGGTAATTGCAGCATCCGAGCTGTTGTTCAAGGATTTCGGCATCCCGTCGGACGTGTGGTCGGTCACCAGCTTCAACGAGCTGCGCCGGGGAGCGCTGGCGATCGAGCGCTGGAATCAGCTGCACCCCGAAGAAGCGCCGCGCAAGAGTTACCTGGAGTCATGCCTCGCAAATCGCAAAGGTCCGTATATCGCCGCGACCGACTACATGAAAATCGTGCCGGACCAGATTCAGCGCTGGGTACCAGGCCCGTTTGTCACGCTGGGAACCGACGGCTACGGCAGGAGCGACGGTCGTGCGGCGTTGCGCGATCACTTCGAGGTAGACAGGCGTTACATAACCGTGACAGCGCTCAAAGCGCTGGCCGACGACGGCGCGCTGGATCAGAAGACCGTTGCCGGGGCGATCGAGAAATACGACATCGATCCGGGCAAACCCGACCCGGTTACGCTTTGAGCAGGCGGGACGGATAACGGAGCACACAGGTGGCCAACACAACAGACATTATCGTCCCTGATCTGGGTGATTTTTCAGACGTCGAAGTCATTGAAATCCTGGTTGCGCCCGGCGACACAGTGGCGAAGGAAGATGGGCTGATAACGTTGGAGACCGACAAAGCGGCGATGGACGTGCCAGCGCCTGCCGCTGGTGCTATTGCAAGCATCACGGTTGCAGTCGGCGACAAGGTATCTGCCGGCAGCGTCATTGGCACGATGAAAATCGACTCCGACGCAACAGCAGCTGCGCCTGTTACGGAGCAGCCTGAACCGGTACCCGCTCCGCCGGTGCAAACGCCGCCGCCAACACCGAAACCTGCAATGCGAGAAGCACCAGGAACCCTGCCGGCGATTGACGAGGCGGGTTTCTCGAAGGCACATGCCAGCCCGTCGGTACGCAAGCTCGCGCGGGAACTCGGCGTGGACCTGGTCCGGCTCAAAGGCAGTGGCCCCAAGCAGCGTATTTTGCATGACGACGTCAAAGCGTTCGTCAAGGCGATCCTGGCCGGCGCTGCCGCAGCACCCGGGGGCGGCCTGCCGAAAGTAGCGGCGATTGACCACGCGAAATTCGGCGAGGTCGAAGTTGAGCCCCTGACGCGGATACAGAAAATCGCCGGCCCCCGGTTACAGGCTAGCTGGATCAACCTGCCGCATGTGACTCAGCAGGATCTGGCTGATATCACGGAGCTGGAGGCGAGGCGGCAAGAGTTGAAGGGACCGGCCAGGGAGCGGGGCATCAGCCTGACGCCGCTGGCCTTCGTGATGAAAGCCGTTATCGTCACATTGCGGGAATTTCCGAAGGCCAATGCTTCACTGTCTGAAGATGGCAAATCACTCATTTATAAGAAGTATCACCATCTCGGTTTTGCCGCGGACACTGCCGATGGCCTGATGGTGCCGGTGATCCGCGATGCGGACCAGATGGATATCTACGAACTGGCGGAGCAACTGGGTGAACTGTCAAAGGCGGCCCGCGACGGCAATCTGAAAGCCGGGCAATTGCAGGGCGCGAGTTTCACCATATCCAGTCTTGGCGGCATTGGCGGCACGGCGTTTACGCCAATCGTCAATGCGCCCGAAGTTGCGATCCTTGGCGTGTCGCGGTCATCGATGCGGCCGGTCTGGAATGGCTCGAAGTTCGAGCCGAGACTGATGCTGCCGTTGTCGTTGTCCTACGATCATCGCGTTATTGACGGCGCTTACGGGGTCCGTTTCACGACTTACCTGGCGCAAAAGCTGGCCGACGTTGACGCTCTGCTGGAGGCGATACCGTAGTGGAACAGTTTGAACTGCTCGTTCCCGATCTCGGAGATTTCTCGGAGGTCGAGATCATCGAGGTGCTGGCCAAACCCGGCGATGTGGTAGCGGTCGAAGACCCGCTCATTACGCTCGAAACGGATAAAGCAACGATGGATATTCCGGCGACGCAGGCCGGCAGAATTATTTCTCTGCAGGTTGCTGTCGGCGACAAGGTCTCGATGGGTGACGCTGTGCTGACCATGGAGGTGGCAGAAGAGGACCATGCTTCCACGGTAATCATTAACCCGGCCGAGCAGCTGGTGGTTGCCGCTGCTGCATCGCAGGCGCCTGAGGCGGCGCAACACGAACCTTCGGCTGCGCTGCACAAAGCGCAACTGGTGGTCATCGGCTCCGGGCCTGGTGGCTACACGGCAGCGTTTCGAGCAGCTGACCTCGGCCTGGATGTCGTTCTTGTGGAACGCTGGCCGGTGCTCGGCGGCGTTTGCCTGAATGTCGGTTGTATCCCGTCGAAAGCATTGCTGCACGCCGCAAAAGTGATTGATGAGGCCGCAGCGATGGCGGAACACGGTATCGTTTTCGGCCGGCCGAAAATAGACAGTAACAGCTTGCGTCAATGGAAAAACGCCGTCGTAAACCGCCTGACCGGCGGATTGTCAGCACTCGCCAAACAACGCAAAGTCACAGTGGTGCACGGCGTGGCAAAATTTCAGTCCGCCAATCGTCTCATCCTCGATAATGGTGAGACGATCGAATTTCAGAAATGCATTATAGCCGCCGGTTCCGAGAGTGTTGAGCTGCCGGGAACGCCGGACGATCCGCGTATCGTTGACTCAACCGGTGCGCTGGAACTCGACCCGATTCCGCAACGCATGCTGGTCGTCGGCGGCGGCATCATCGGCCTGGAAATGGCCTGTGTATACAGCGCGCTCGGTAGCCAAGTCAGCGTCGTTGAATTGACCGGCGCGCTGATGCCGGGCACCGATCCGGACCTGGTACGGCCGTTTCGCAAGATCATCGACAAGCGCTATGAAGCAATTATGCTGGACACCAAAGTGACCTCGATGCGAGCCACGGATCTCGGCATTGAAGTGGAACTCGAAGGCAAGAACGCCCCGGGCAGGGAACTGTATGACAAGGTACTGATCGCCGTCGGCCGGCGTGCCAATGGCGACCGACTGGATGCGCATAACGCCGGTGTGCAGGTTGACCAACGCGGCATCATTGCAGTGAACAAACAGATGCAGACCAATGTGCCGCATATTTTTGCCATTGGGGACCTGGTGGCCGGGCCGATGCTTGCGCACAAAGCGTTCCACGAAGCAAAGGTTGCAGCGGAAGTGGCTGCCGGCGGGAAGAGTGCGTTCGATGCACGATCCATTCCGTCGGTAGCGTACACGGATCCTGAGATCGCGTGGGTCGGTCTGACCGAGACCGAGGCGAAAGAGAACGGTACGGCTTACGAGAAAAAGCAGATTCCGTGGGCGGCAAGTGGCAGGGCGCTGTCCATCGGGCGCCCGGAAGGATTCACCAAGTTATTGTTTGATAAGCAGAATGGCCGTGTACTCGGTGGCGGCATCGTCGGCCCGAACGCAGGCGAGTTGATCGCTGAAATCGGGCTCGCGGTCGAAATGGGTGCGGACGCGGCTGACATCGGCCTCACGATTCACGCGCATCCAACGCTGTCTGAAACGATAGCATTTGCGGCCGAGGCGTTCGAAGGTACGCTGACCGATTTGTACATGCCGAAAAAATGAAAGCAGGAGCCTCCGACCACCCGCTCCAACAGGACGGTGCGAACACATTTCAGGCGAGAGCCTAGTCAAGCTGCTTCAGAAACCGATGCACGGCCTGCCGCAGTCGTTGCCGGTCGCAGGTAGCGGCGATATGTCCGCATGCCTGATCCAGTTCGAGGTACTGAGCACCAGCCAGGGCCGCAAATTCCTTCGATGGCAGCGGATTGACCATATGGTCGCCCGGCGACACCGCGATCAGCATGGCAGCGTCGATGCCTGCAGCGGCGGCCTGGAGCGAGCCGTGGTAACCACGCGAAATATCATGCCGGATCAAGGCCTGTAACTGCGCTTCGCGATTGGCCAGTCCGAATTCCCTTACGAAATCGATCGAACGGTCAAGTAGGCTGCCGTAGTCAGACGCCGGGGTGGAGGCGGCTACGTAATTCGGCGTCGTGAGATTCAGGGCATTGATGCCCGCGATCAGGCGAATGATATCTTCGGCATCGGCAGCCGGGAATTTTTGCAAGACCAGTAGTTGTGTTTTCCACAGCAGGATGTCGTAGGCCGTCTGCCTGGGGGTGGCGCTGATCGACACCACTTTCCGCATGAAGTGCGGATACTGCAACGCCCACTCGAACGCCTGCATACCGCCCATCGACACGCCCATGACCGCATACACCTGTGAAACGCCGAGATGTTGTGTCAATAACAGGTACTGGCTCCGCACCATGTCAGCGATAGTAATGTCGGGGAAATGTTCGCTGTTCGATGGTGACGAGGAAATACCATTGCCTAACGCGTCGGCAGCTATGACGTAATACTTCGACGTGTCGGCCAGTTCGCCAGGCCCGATCATCCCGAAGGTGATGTAGTCGTTGCTCGTGCCTGCAAACCAGGATGGAAAAAGGATGACATTGGAGCGCCCGGCATTCATCTTGCCGAAGGTTCGGTATCCGATCCTGCACCCTTCGATAGTCTCCCCGCTTAGCAGAGGACACTGTCCTATTTCGGCGATTTCCTGCACGCCATCGGCAAGCGCACCCGCATTGGCACCGAGCAGCAGCATAGCCAGCATCGGCTTTGCCAACACCGTCACTCCTGATTACTCGAGAACGGTACGGGAGTTCAATGGTTGCACAGGCCGATTGGTGTCAGCGCCCATCGTCTCACGGAAGCGGTCAATCTGCTCTTTTGATGCGAAAATCGGATTCTTGAGCACTACCCAGTAGACGCCTTCCGTACACGGCGGTGTTGTGAGAGACCCGTTGTAGGTGTAGTACTCCCGCCGTGAAGATATCAGAATATTGTGGTCGATCAGACCGGTATAGGGCGGCAGATGGGGTGGCCTGAACCCGGAAAGCTGATCGAGCAGCGCGTTCCTTTCTCCCTCTTCAAACAGGATTCCTACAACCACCAGATTCCCGGCCTCGCTGACATGTACCAGGTGGATCGCCAACGGAAACGATTTACCGTCGATTCGATGCTCACTCGGGCTGTGAAAATGGAACTGCTTCGCTTCGAAACGCTTTCCTCGAACTGTCAGGAAATTACCGGGCTTCAGATTTTCCTGGAGCGTATGGCCGGTATTGACTTCGCCGACAAGACCTCGATTCGGATAGTCAAAACTCAGTTCCGGGAGATCCGTGTCGATCCCGCCAGACAAGTCAATAGGTGACTGGTTCTTACCCATGCCGCACATGACGAAATCGGGAGACAATTCTCCCCACTCCTGCGGGCCATGGTCGCCCGAGTACGACCAGTGTTCGCCCTCAGCGGCGAGACTGGATGCTGCTGCTCCCGAGGCAAGAGTAATGATAAGGGCCGCCGTCCGATTCCGCATCCTGAACATAGACATATTCTTATGCTGTACGAAGCAAGTGACCATAGCGCCCAGGCGCACGCACTTCAAATAAAAAACTATATAGGCGGTGTGACCGAGGTATTTCCTGGTCCCACGTCCGGAAACAGTTCATCCAGCGGGATCGAGCGCCCGTTATCCTGCATGACGCGGCAGTGATACCGTTTCAATTGCCGCGGTTCGCGGACGCCGCATGAATGCGCGATGATGCCGATTTCCTTGCGCATATTTTCCGAGTAATGGCGTACTCGTTCTGCTTTGTCTTCGACCACCAGGCCGCGCTGCAGCCGCTCGTCGTGCGTCGTAATACCGGTTGGACAAACGTTCTTGTTGCATTGCAGGGCCTGAATACAGCCCAGCGAAAACATAAAACCGCGGGCCGTGTTGATGAAATCCGCGCCGACGCACAGCGCCCATGCGGCCGCCGCCGGTGTAATCAATTTACCACTTGCAATGACGTGAATTCGCGCGTCGAGGCCATGCTGGTTAATCATGTCCACGACCAGCGGCAGGCTTTCGCTTATCGGCAAACCGACGCAATCCATCAGGCTCATCGGCGCGGCACCTGTGCCACCGTCGCCGCTGTCGACCGTGATGAAGTCTGGCGCACTTTCGATCCCACGCTTCAATATCAGTTCAAATAATTCGTCCAGCCAGCCGTACGCCCCGATGACGCACTTGAAACCGGTCGGCAGGCCGGTCACATCGCGGATGTGGTTGATCATGTCGAGCAGATCCTCGGCGGACTCGATGTCCGGATGGCGGTTGGGGCTGATGGAATCCTCGCCGGCGGGAATGCCACGAATCTTCGCAATTTCCTCTGTCACCTTCGCACCCGGCAGGATACCGCCTTTGCCGGGCTTGGCACCCTGGCTGAGCTTGATCTCGATCATTTTGACCTGTTCGTGCGCGGCGATCTCGCGCAGCTTGTCGTCATCCAGGCTGCCATCCTTGTTCCTGACGCCGTACTTTGCGGTGCCCATCTGGAATACGATGTCGGCACCACCTTCCAGGTGATACGGGGACAAGCCGCCTTCACCGGTGTTCATCCAGTTGCCGGCCATTTTCGAACCTTTGGATAACGCGATTACTGCGGGCTTCGATATCGCGCCGTAGCTCATGGCCGATACGTTGATTATGGAATCGGTGATGTAGGGTTCTCTTGCATAAGGGCCGATTTCCAGTTCGGAAGTTGGCGCAACGTCGGTCTCCAGAATCGGATACGGACAATTGACGAATATCATAGTGCCAACCGGTCTCAGGTCCCGCGTCGAGCCGAATGCAATAGTGTTGTCGATATTCTTGGCGGCCCGGTAGACCCACGACCGCTGTGCCCGATTGAACGGCATTTCCTCGCGATCCTGCGCGAAGAAATACTGCCGGAAATAATCGCCCATGTTCTCGAAGAAATAGCGAAAACGCCCGACCACCGGAAAATTGCGTCGAATTGCGCTTTTTGTCTGCGAAATGTCGACGATGTACATGACGACGACCGCCAGCAGGCCGAGGCCGAGCAGGAAAACCAGGATCGCCGAAAGCGTCTGGACGATGTCCAGCGCGCCGAGAAAAGACTCTTTCACTTTGCTTACCCCTGAAGCAAAACCGGGGTGGCACAGGCAGCCCCGGGGACTAAGAAATCAGGCTTTGCCTGCAGACAGCGTTTTTCTGATCAGATGGTCGACACTCAGTTTGCCCGGTCCCGAGAAAAACAGTGCCAGCAGCATGACGAAGTAGGTGATCGCCCATTCCATGCCATTGTTCGAAACGACGAAGTTGCCGGTCTCGGTGAGCCAGTCATAGTTGCCGTGCTCTTTCAACAGGTCTTTTGCTTTGTCCAGGCGGTCAATTGCGCCATCCACGTTTGCATTGGCGAACGGGCTCATCGGGTCCGCGATAGCCTGCCAGCCATTTTTCGCGTGTACCGAAAACGCCGCGACCAGCATGGTCACCATCAGCGGGATCGAGAACAGCCTCGTGCCGAGTCCTATCAGCAACGCGATCGAACCCACCACCTCCGAACCGAGCGCGAGCCACGCCATCAAGGTCGGAAACGGCAGTCCCAGGCCCCAGTCCGGGTTACCGAACCAATTGATGACGTTGTCTATGCTGCCGAACTTGGTAGTGCCTGTGGTCCAGAAAATCGGCACCAGGTACAGGCGCAGTGCCAGTGGTCCGAGGAAGTCGACTATTCGAGTCGAATCAAGCCAGCCCTGCAATCTTGTCAATAACTGCATATTGAATCTCCGGATTTTGGGTTGAGTCAGGATTTAGAGACGCCAAGCAGTATGTCCGACTGCCGCATCTGTTGCATCGCCTCGGTACCATGTGTCACCAGGACTTCGGGATCGGCGTAATTCATTTCATCGGCAAGCTGCAGCAGCAAGCTTCTGCCGGACGCCTGGCCTTCGTTGTTTTCGATCAATTCCAGCAGCCGCGCGGTCACCGGGTTCAACTCCATGAAACCCAGGTCGTCATCTGCTTTGCGAAAGATCGCCAGGTAAGTGGGTTGTTCACCCGGTTCCTGTGGCTGGTATTGCTCGGAAATTCGGTGTACCGGGAACTGGTAGGCGAGCGTCCAGGCAAGCACGGATTTCACCGGTACGCCGCCCAGAAAGTCGCCGTCAGGATCGATGCGGGAGAAATCGTTTTCGTCTTCTGATACCGACAGTGCCAATTCCACCCATTCGTAATGCGCAAGCTCGTGCAGGAACGGAAAGTCGTCGTCCGAAACCTGATGCTCGGTCTCCAGGAAACTGAGAAACTCCCGCGGGATCTGCAGGAAGTAAGGCGTCTGTGACTGGTGCTTTACCATGAATTCCCGAACGAGGGCGCGCCAGCGCTCGGTCGAATGCAGCTTTTTCAAGACCGGGTAGGTACTGCTGAGCAGACTGAAAAGGTTATTGAAAAAGAGTTCACGGTAGATCGCCATGCGGCGATCTTCGACGCCTGCGGGCGCCGCGTGGGCTTCGGGGTTACGAATGTGCGCCGCGAACGCATACTGCTTCTGCTGGAATTCAGGCATCTTAGCCACCAGCGGACTCCACTGCATGAGCTGCTTGTTCCTGCACGCTCTCCTGTAAAGTTTTGATGCGCCTGACTTCGCTCAGCAAATCTTCAAGCGGCGGGAAGTTGAAGTCGCGTTCCAGTAATGTCGGCACCGGTCCGAAATGAGCGTATGCCTCCGCCAGCAGGTCCCAGGCCGCGTCGCCGACGGAATCGCCATGGGTGTCTATCCGCAGGTCGGGCGCTTCGATGTAGTGCCCGGCAAGATGAAAGTACCGTATGCGCTCTGCCGGCATCGCCAGCATGTATTCTCGTGCATCGTATTTGTGATTGATGCTGTTGACGACGATATTGTTGATATCCAGCAGCAGGTCACAGTCCGCTTCTTCCAGCACTGCTTTGAGGAATTCGATTTCGCCCATGGACGTGTCGGTCGGTGCATAGTAGGACACGTTTTCGAGAGCGATGCGCTGTTCCAGGATATCCTGGACACGCCGGACGCGTCCCGCTACGTATTTGACCGCGTCCTCTGTAAACGGGATGGGCATGAGGTCATACAGTTGACCGTCGTCGCCACAATAACTTAAATGTTCCGAATAGAAAGGAATGTTGTGCTCTTTCATGAACGCCTTGATGTCCTGGAGCAGCGTTTCATCGAGCGGTGAGGGCGCACCGATGCTCAGCGACAGCCCGTGAATCAGGACCGGGTAGCGCTCGGTAAAAAATCGAAATTTCTTTCCCAGCTTGCCGCCAACATGAATCCAGTTTTCGGGGGCAACTTCCATGAAATCAACCTCGGTAGGCGGCCCGGCCATCAGTTGATCGATGAGGCCGCGGCGCAGGCCTAAGCCTGCCCCGGAAACGGGGTATTGCGGAGTCGGGGTTGCCATTGGATTCGTATGTGTTCTCTGTCAGGTGAATCGTGTTAGTAGACCAGCCAGCGCACGTGATTATTACATCTCATGGGGACAGACCCCATTTCAAAAGGGGACTGTCCCCTATTTACAGCTGCCGCAGGCGCTCCAGATACTTTTGCTCGTCCGGTGCCACGTTCTGACTCTGCGCTTCCCAAAGAGTTTCTGCCAGGCACTCGAGCATCCGGTGCTCCGCCTCGAGAAGATCTCCGGTTTGCTTTGTAAGTTTTTGAAATACAGTGTGAATTCCAGGAGGCCGGTTGGTGGCGACTTGCTCGCGGATGGCCAGGTGCAGGCCCATATGCAGGTACGGGTTGCTGCGACCACCCTCGGCTTTGTCAGCGGCGCCCAGGTCGTCTCCGGATACGACCGCCTGGTATTCCGGATGCTCCCGCACAACCTGGGCAATCTGTGCCTCCAGTGGCGAGACGATTTCGCCCTGCTGATCTTTCCGCCAGGCATCCGAGTACATTTGCCGTAATTCCTGCCGGTCCTGACCGAAGATCATCAGGCTTCACCGTCCGCTGTCTTGTCCCGGTAGTCACAGAGATCAGAAATGACACAGCGCGGGCATTCCGGCTTCCTGGCTTTGCAGACGTAGCGGCCATGCAGGATCAGCCAGTGATGTGCGTCTTTCTTGAACTCATCCGGTGTCAACCGCAACAGGCGTTTTTCCACTTCCAGCGGCGTTTTTCCCGGCGCTATGCCGGTGCGGTTCGCCAGCCGAAAGATATGCGTGTCGACGGCGATGGTCGGTTCACCAAATGCGGTATTCAGCACCACGTTTGCGGTTTTGCGGCCGACACCGGGCAGTTTTTCCAGTTCTTCCCGGCTGCGCGGTACCTGCCCGTCGTGATCGTGCAGCAGAATTTCACAGGTCTTGATGATGTTTGCCGCTTTGCTGTTAAAAAGCCCAATGGCCTTAATGTAGCTTTTCAGCTTGTCAACGCCGAGATCCAGAATTTTCTGCGGCGTATTGGCCAAGGGATACAGTCTTGTCGTGGCTTTATTGACACTGACATCGGTTGCCTGCGCCGACAGGATCACCGCGATCAGCAACTCGAATGGATTGACGTAATTCAGTTCGGTATCAGGCCGCGGATTTTGCGCCCGTAGCCGGGCATAGATTTCAGTGCGTTTCAGCTTGTTCACGTTGGCAATGTTTCTCAACTGAAACGGCGTGCGGATGCTGCTTTTCCAGCTTGATCACGGCGGTGGTCGAGCGCGTTCTTCCCGGCCACGAACAGGGCGAGACTGATGAATGCGCCTGGTGGCAGTATGGCCAGCAGGAATCCGCCATCCACCAGTACCAGGCCGCCGACCGGATCGCCGCCAAATAACATATCCAGTCGCGCCATGATGGAGCCGTGTCCGATCAGTTCGCGGAATGCGCCCAGCGCGCACAAGAGCAGGGCGAAGCCAGCACCCATGGCCAGGCCGTCCGCCAGGCTGGCAGCAAGCGGATTCCGCGAGGCAAATATTTCGGCTCGCGCAACAATCGCGCAATTCGTGACGATGAGTGGAATAAAAATACCGAGCGAGCGAGCGAGGGCCGGGAACCAGGCCTGGAAAATGAGTTCGATACAAGTGACGAGGCTGGCGATGATGAGTACATACATGGGAATGCGAATCTCATCGCGAATCCAGCGCCGGGTCGCCGATACCAGCAAATTGGAAAGGGTCATCACCGCCAGCGTCGCAATGCCGAGCCCGAGCCCGTTAACGAAGGTCGTGGTCACTGCCAGCAGCGGACACAGGCCGAGCAACTGCACCAGGCCCGGATTGTCGGTCCACACGGCGGCTTGCAGTCTGCCCATCAGTGTTATCGGTCTGTTCATTGCTCGGGCCCGGACGCTTCGACTTCTGCGACGGCAAACACCTGTTCGCTGTTGGCTTCAAAGTATAACAAGGTCTCCTTGATCGCCTTGACTACCGCACGCGGCGTAATCGATGCGCCGGTCAGTTGGTCGAAAACACCGCCGTCCCGTTTTATCGTCCACTGGTCGCGAGCGGGAAAATTGATCGAGGTGCGCGCGAATTGATTGATCCAGTCGGACCTGGATGCTTCGATAAGATCGCCCAGCCCCGGCGTTTCCCGGTGCTCCAGCACCCGTACGCCGGTAATCGAGCCGTCGGCCGCGATACCGATCAGCAGCTTTATCGGCCCGGAAAACCCATCACGAGCGGTGACCACAAACAACGCGGCAACGGCTTTGTTGTCGGCGAATACGCGATAGATGGTGACGGCTTCATTACCCGGTAAATCATGTGGCGGTGGAATCGTCAGAGTCGACTCCGATAGTTTGCCATCATAGGATAGCCCGGCCAGCACCGGTTGCAGGCTTTGTTCCAGGTAGGCTTGTTCGTTTGCTGCAATGCGTGGCGCGGTATTGCGCTGCGTGATGGCAACCAATGCGGTGCAGACGGCAGCCAGCACTGCGAGGATCAGGCCGCTGCTCCAGATCGGCGGCCGACCGCTTGCGCTGTTGCTACCTTCAGTCATGCTTTGTCGACCGAATCTTCTTCGGGTGACCCACAATATGCGGCCGGGTCAGGTAATCGATCGCCGGTGTCGCCATGTTCATCAGCAGCACCGCAAATGCGACGCCGTCGGCATAACTGCCCCAGCGCCGGATGGCATAGATAAGGAATCCGATGCCGAAGCCGTAAATCAGGCGCCCTTTCGGGCTGGTCGCCGCGGATACCGGATCCGTCGCAATGAAAAATGCACACAGTATGGTGCCGCCGCTGAACAGGTAAAATCCGGGACTTGCGTGCACCCCGGTCCCGAGAAAATAGAGCAGTCCGGATGGTACCAGCAGCCCCATCAGTACTCCGAAAGGGATTTGCCAGCGAATGATTTTGCGCAGCAGCAACCACGCGCCGCCGATCGCAGTGAAGTTGCCAATCCATTCCCAGCCGCGACCCCCGAAATCGCCCATCATCGGATAGATGCTCAACTCGTCAAAGGTATGCATGCTGTTGAGACCCGCTTTCACAATATCGAGTGGCGTAGCCCGGCTGATTGCATCAAAGCTCAGATAATCTGGCAGCGATCCGGTCAGCGTGTAGCGTGCCGTCTCGTAAATTGTCAGAAATTGATAATCAATGTCGCCCATGCGGGGCGCGGTCCAGAGATTCATGTGCAGTGGAAACGCGACCAGCGCCACGACATAACCGGCCATGGCGGGATTGAAAATGTTGAATCCCAGGCCGCCGTACAGATGCTTGGCGACGACGATGCCGAACAGCGCTGCAGTTGCCGTTACCCACCAGGGTGTCAGGGCCGGCATGGCGAAGGCCAGTAACGCCGCGGTGACCATGGCGCTGTAGTCGGCGAGTGCGGGTTCGAAAGCCTTGCCGCGCAAATGCAGCATTGTCGCTTCGCCCGCGGCGCAGAAAATCGCGGCAACAATCAGGTTGAATACAAAGCCGGATCCGAAATACCAGACATAAGCGATTGCCGCCGGGATCAGCGCGTACAGTACCTGGCGCATAATTGAAGCGACGTCGGTCGAGGGCGTGACAAACGGAGCATCGCGGCGTTCAAACTCCATTACTCAGGGTCCCCGTTCGATGGCTGACGATCTTTTTTCCCGGTGCGTTCGAGAATATCCCGAATCGCTCCCGGTCCGGCGATCAGTGCCGCCTCTTTCTGTGCTGCCAGTTCTTCCTCGCGCCGCGTTTGTTCCAACTCCATGCGCTCGTTGCGCGATTCGAAGCGCAGCCTGGCACGTTCGGCGCGCGCCTTTTCGTCCGCTAATTCCTGCATGCGTGCCTTGGCTCGCCGGAAGTCCTCGGTTAGCGGAATGTAGCTCGGGCATACCAGGTCACAGCATCCGCATTCGATGCAGTCAGTCAGGCCGTGCGCGCGCAACTGCTTTTCGTTGTCCGCGCAGGCGTGCCAGAACAGTTGTTGCGGTAATAGCTGAATCGGACAAACGGCAGCGCATTCGCCACATCGTATGCAGGGCTTTTCCTCGGCCAGCGGCATTAGTTTCGACAGCACCAGGATACAGTTAGTGGCTTTGACGATCGGTACCTGGTCCGTGGACACGGACTTGCCGGTCATCGGGCCGCCAATAACCATCCGATTTGCGCGCTCGGTGTAGCCACCCGCGAGTCCGATGACATCGCTGATCGGCGTGCCGATGCGGGCGCGGATATTGACCGGTTGCGCGATGCCGTCACCTGTAATCGTAACTACCCGCGATATCAGCGGTTCGTTGTTGGCGATCCAGCGGTGTATCGCGGCCGCCGTTGCCACGTTTTGCACGACGCAGCCGACATCTGTCGGCAAGCCACCGCTCGGAACTTCCCGGTTGGTGACGAGCTGTACCAGCTGGTCTTCACCGCCACTGGGGTAAATTGTCGGAACCTGTTTCAAAGTGATGCGCGGGTCGTTGAGGTCCGCCATCGCTTCACCAATGCTGTGCAATGCTTCAGGCTTGTCGCTTTCGACTACGACGTAACTATGTTCGAGTCCCAGCGCATGCATGAGGATTCTCGTGCCGCCCAGCATTTCCATGGCGTGTTCACGCATCAGCATGTCGTCGCAACTGATGAACGGTTCACACTCCACACCATTCAGCAGCAGGTGGGTCAGAGGCGCCGTGGTCGCTTGCATGAGTTTTTGTGCGGTCGGGAAGACGGCACCGCCGAGTCCCACGATCCCGCCTTGCAGGATCTTCTGCAGCAATGCATCCGGCTGCAGCGACGTATAGGGCTCTGGCGTCTCGGCAAGCTCAATCGCCCGGTCCTCTCCATCACATTCGATAATAATGCAGGGCGCTTTCTCTCCATGTCTGCGCGACACCGGCCAGAGTTCGATTGCGACCACTTTGCCCGACGAAGGTGCATGGACTGGTGCGCTCAGCGGGCCGTCTGCCTCGGCGATCAACTGGCCCTTGAGCAGCCGCTCGCCGATGCCAACGACGGGCTGCGCCGCAGCGCCCACATGTTGGGTGATAGGCAGGATGAGCTGTTCCGGTACCGGTGCCTCAAGAATATCGCGTGCAGTAGAGGCGGCTTTCTCACCTGGAAGCCGCAAACCGCCATGCAGTTTGCCGAGATCATAAGTTGGCGCAGTCATGCGGCAGACACCATGCTGATGCAGTCAACCGGACACGGTGGCAGGCACAGTTCGCAGCCCGTACATTCCTGTTTGATGACAGTATGCATGAACTGGTGCGCACCGATAATGGCATCCACCGGACAGGCGTCGCGGCAGTGAGTACAGCCAATGCAAAGAGATTCCTCGATGCATGCCATACTGCCTGCTGTCATGCCAGTGCCTGCAACAGGGATCCGCTCGCGGCCGAGCAGATCCGCGAGTCGGGCAGCAAGGTCATCTCCACCGGGCGGGCAGAGATTAATCGCTTCACCTTGTTCGACGATGGCCGCGGCGTACGGCCGGCATCCCGCGTAACCACACTGCGCACACTGTGTTTGCGGCAGCAATTCGTTCACCCTGTCCGTCAGGTCGTCCGGATTTGCCGGCAAGCGCCGGTTGGCATAACCCAGCAACAAACCGGCAGCGAGTGCAATGCCGGTAATGGTGATGATTGCCAGGAAGACGGTGGACCACATAGCCGAAGGTCAGTCGCTGTGCACGATCAAGGCCGGGCCATGCCGGAAAACCCCATGAAAGCCAGCGACATGATGCCGGCGGTCATCAACGCGATCGCCGTGCCACGAAATGGCCGTGGAATATCGGCAGCGTCGAGTCGCTCCCGAATGGCAGCGAACAGCACCAGTACCAGCGCAAACCCCATCGATGCGCCAAAGCCGAAGAAAACCGATTGCATGAACCCCTTCGCCTGCTGCACGTTGAGCAGCGCCACGCCCAATACCGCGCAATTCGTGGCAATCAGCGGAATGAATATGCCGAGTACCTGGTCCAGCAGCGGGCTAAGTCGCCGCACCATGATTTCAGTAAATTGCACGCTTGCTGCAATGACCAGGATAAAACCGATGGTGCGCAGGTATTCAAGTTGCAGGGGAACGAGCAGATAATGGTGCAACAGGTAACTTACTGCCGAGGACAGGGTCAGCACGAATGCTGTTGCCAGCGACATACCGAACGCAGCTTCCAGGTTCTTCGACACGCCCATGAACGGGCACAGGCCGAGAAACTTGACCAACACGAAATTGTTGACCAGTACCGTACCGACAAGAATGAGAATAATTTCGCTCATGTGGAAGTCCTATTGTAGAACTTAGGGGCGCAGCTGTGTTACTTGACTCGCATCCCTGCCTGGGCCCCGGCATCCGGCGATAACAGGAAGATGTCCTTGCCACCCGGGCCCGCCGCAAGCACCATGCCATCGGATACTCCGAAACGCATCTTGCGTGGCTGCAGGTTAGCGACGGCAACCACTTGGCGACCTTCGAGCTGGCCGGGTTCATAGGCAGCTTTGATCCCGGCAAATACGTTACGGGTTCCGTCGCCGAGATCCAGGGTCAGCCGCAGCAGCTTGTCCGCACCTTCGACCGGTTCTGCCTTGACGATAGTTGCTATTCGCAAGTCCACCTTGGCGAATTCATGCAGGGTAATTTCCGGCGACTGCGGCGCCGTCTCCGGCGGTTCGTCATTCTGTTTGGATTGTTCGACCATTTTCTCGACCTGTGAAGTTTCAACGCGCGTCAGCAGAGGCTTGTACCTGGAAACCTTCCGTGCCAGCAGCGCAAAGCCTGCATCCTGCCAGTACCATGATTCTTCGCCCAATAGCTCGCGCGCCTGCCGGGATACAGCCGGAATCACCGGCGTCAGATAAATCATCAGGCTACGGAACAGATTCAGACCTTGTGTGCAAACCGCCTGGACCTGCGGCAGGTTTTGTTCGTCCTTGATCAGCACCCACGGTTTCTTATCTTCAATATAACGGTTGGCCTTGTCCGCGAGCGCCATCACCAGGCGCATCGCCTTCGAGTATTCACGCGCTTCGTAATGTGCCGCAATCTGATCCGACGCGGCAGAAAATTCCTGGAACAACGCCGGGTCATCAAGTTCGTCCGCCAACATGCCGTCGAAGCGTTTGCTGATAAACCCGGCGCAGCGGCTGGCGATGTTAACCAGTTTGCCAACCAGATCCGAGTTCACCCGGGCAATGAAATCATCGAGATTCAGATCGATGTCGTCCATGCCGGGCCCGAGCTTGGCGGCATAGTAGTAGCGCAGGCAGCTCGGATTCAGATTATTGAGGTAGGTACGGGCATTGATAAAGGTGCCGCGCGATTTCGACATTTTCTTGCCGTTAATAGTCAGAAAGCCGTGCGCGAACACACTATCAGGTTGTCTGAAGCCGGCGCCCTCGAGAACGGCCGGCCAAAACAATGTGTGAAAATACACAATGTCCTTGCCGATGAAATGATAGACCTCGGTGTCGTGGCCCGGCATCCAGTACTCATCGAAATCGAGGTCGTCGCGCCGCTTGCAGAGGTGTAGAAAACTCGCAACATAGCCAACGGGCGCATCCAGCCAGACGTAAAAATATTTGTCAGTGGTGCCGGGAATCAGGAAACCGAAATAAGGTGCGTCGCGTGATATATCCCAGTCGCGTAAGCCTGCCTCGAACCATTCCTCCAGTTTGCTGGTGATGTTCGGATGCAGGTGTGCTGATTTTATCCAGTCGCGAAGACGCTCGCCGAATTCGCTTAGTTTGAAGAAATAGTGCTCTGATTCCTTCCAGACTGGTGTGCTATCCGAGAGTACCGACACCGGATCAATCAGATCGTTGGGCGAATACGTCGCGCCACAGACTTCGCAGGCGTCGCCGTACTGGTCTTCGCTCTTGCACCGTGGACAGGTGCCGCGAACGAAACGATCCGGTAGAAATAGTTTTTCGGCCTCGTCAAACGCCTGCTCGATAGTGCGCGTGTATATATATCCGGCTTCCCTGAGTGCCAGGAATATGCGACTGACCAGCTGCTCGTTTTCCTCGGAGTGCGTGCTGTGGAAGTTGTCGAAAGCTACGTCGAAAGCCTTGAGGTCTTCAAACTGTTCGCCGGAAATCCGCGTAACCAGATCCTCCGGAGAAACATTTTCCTCCCGTGCCTTGATCATTATCGGCGTGCCGTGCGCGTCTGCCGCGCAGACAAAGGTGCACAGATGACCACGCTGCTTCTGAAACCGCGCCCAGATGTCCGACTGGATGTATTCGACCAGGTGACCCATATGGATTGCGCCGTTAGCATAGGGCAGGGCGCTGGAGACCAGAATCTTTCGGACTGGAGGTGTCATTGGCGGCAAATCACCTGTGGCCGACGGCAAAGGGCGAAATTATGCCACGGCAAGCGGCAAGCGGACCGAAAATCTGCGCATCGCCAGATCCGGCGGACACAGCAGTTCTCTAAATGTCGTCCTTGACGGACTCGAACTTCTGTTTGTTGTTGGCCTGCAGAAAGGCTTCTTTGCCGGCCACCATTCCTTTTTCGACCAACTCCATCAGGGCCGCATCCATAGTCCGCATGCCGGTCCGGCCACCCGCCTGCATGGCGGTCTCCAACTGGTCCAGTTTACCCTGTCTTATGAGGTTGGCGACGGCGGCTGTATTGATCAGGATCTCCAGCGCAGCGACACGGCCCGCTTTTTCCTTGGTTGGCAGCAACTGCTGCGATATGACACCGCGCAGCGAAGTCGATAGCATGGTCCTGATGTGACTCTGCTTGTCGGCCGGAAACGTGTTGACCATCCGGTCCACCGTCTGCCCGGCGCCGTTGGTGTGCAGGGTACCCATGACCAGGATGCCCATCTCGGCAGCGGTCACCGCGATACCGATGGTTTCGAGATCGCGCAATTCGCCAACCAGGATGACGTCCGGATCCTCGCGCAGTGCCGAGTGCAGTGCATCGGCGAACGACCCGCTGTGCACTCCCACCTCGCGTTGACTGATGAGACAGCCATGGCGTTGATGCACGAATTCGATCGGATCCTCGATGGTCAGGATGTGACCCTTGAGTCGCTTGTTGATGGCATCGATCATCGCGGCGAGGGTGGTCGACTTGCCGGAACCTGTCTTGCCCGTTACCAGTATCATTCCGCGCGTTTGCTTGCACAGGTCGTGCACGACTTCCGGCATGTCCAGTTCTTCCAGCGTCAGCGCTTTGGACGGAATGGCGCGGAACACGGCGCCAATACCATTCAGGTGCCGCATGACATTGACGCGAAAACGGGATACCTCGGGGATTTCGTAGGCGAAATCGACCGCGTCATTTTTTTCGAACTCGCTTTGCATCGTACCGTTCATGATCTCGTACAATGCTTCCTTCACGAGATCGATAGTCAGTATTTCATCGTTGAGCAAGGTCAGCAATCCGTGAATGCGCACCCGGGGTGGATCACCGGATATGAAATGCAGGTCGGAGCTGCTCCTGCTCAGCGCGTCTTGCAGAAACTGATCTAACTTGTTCAACTCTGTTTCTCGTCGACGTCGAGGTTCGGCAGGATTCCCGTATCGGTGACGAAGCGTTGGAATTTCTTTTTGTCGCTCGCGAAACGGAAGGCATCGTCCGGATCGATTTCATTGGCTTCAATCGCCACCAGCAACGACTGGTCCATCAGCTGCATACCGACGTCTTTGCCCGTTTGCAGCTGCGCCGGGATTTGATGCGTCTGGTCGGTCATCATCAGCTTCGAAATTGCCCGGTTGTTCACCAGGATTTCCAGGATAGCCTTGCGGCCACGCCCGTCGGGCGTCTTGCACAAAACCTGGGTAACTACCGCCTTCAGGCTCTGCGACAGAAAACTCTTGGTCTGCTCCCTCAATTCGCCCGGCAATGCATCGATTATTCGATCGATGGTCTTGACGGCACCGGTGGTGTGCAGGGTGCCAAGTACCAGGTGACCGGTCTCTGAGGCAGTCATGGCCATCGAGATGGTATCTGCGTCACGCAGTTCGCCAACCAGTATGACGTCCGGGTCCTCGCGCATGGCAGAGCGCACGCCGTCGGCAAAACTGGTCAGATGCGTGCCCAGCTCACGTTGGATGACCTGGGACTTCTTGCTTGGATGCACGAATTCGATCGGATCCTCGAGGCTGATGATATTGAGGCTCCGCGTCTTGTTCAGATGATCGATCATCGCTGCCAGGGTGGTGGATTTGCCGGTTCCGGTCGAGCCGGTGACCAGCACCATGCCCTGGTGGTAGTCGCAGAAATCCCGGATCACCGGTGGCATGTCGAGGCTCTCCAGTGTCGGGACCTCGTTTGGAATGTAGCGGAACACCGCGCCGAAGCCGGTATCCTTGCGAAACAGATTGACGCGAAAGCGACTCCCTTCTTCGCCTACGTAGGAGAAATCGAGGTCCTTACCCGTGCCGAAATACTCTTTCTGCGAGTCGCTCAAAATTTCCATGACGTAGCTCTCGAGCTCGGTGTCCGAGAGATCCCTGAATTTGATCGGCATCAGGTCGCCGTTCATGCGCAACATCGGTGGCACGCCTACGGCCAGGTGGACGTCCGAACAGCCCTGGGCAAGCCCCAGCTTCAGAAAGGAATCGATACGTGGCATGGAAATCCGGTACTTTTAGCCGCAAATCATGGATTTACGCGTATCCTAGGTGGATTGCAAGGCCCAGGCCAGTGCACGAGTGCACATTTTCACAGATTGATCGCGTTGAGCGCCTCGCTCAGCTCATCCATTGAACGGTAGCGCTTGGATTTGTCAACCGACATGCTTTTGGCGATAACCGCGGCGTAATCGTCCGGAACTTTCGGGTTGACCTCCTGGCAGGCCTTCGCTTTACCCTGTACATGCTGGTACATCACCGACATATGATCGCCGCGGCTGTATGGCGGTACGCCTGTCACCATCTCGTACATGATCACGCCGATACTGTAGATATCGGCAGTCTCATCGACTTTCTTGCCGAGAATCTGCTCCGGCGCCATGTATTTCGGTGAACCGATCACATACCCGGTTTTGGTGAGTTGCGTGTCTCCGCTTTTGGCGGCGGCGGCGACGCCGAAGTCCACGATCTTCAGCAGGCCCTCGTCGTTGACCAGGATGTTGGCGGGTTTCAGATCACGGTGGATCACGCCGGCCTGGTGGGCGACAGCCATGCCAGTGGCGATGTCGTTGGAAAATTGCAGCGCTTTCTCGAACTTCATCGGCTTGCTGTCCGGAGTCTCGCCACTGAGCGTGTGCGACGGGAAGTACTCCATGGATATTGCGTAACTGCCCTCCAGATGCAGGAAGTCATAGATCCGGATGACATTTTTGTGCGTGATCATGCGTGAATAACGCAATTCGTGCACAAAGCGTTTCATCATCTCTTCATCCGAAGAGACGTTGGGGTTCAGGAACTTCAATATCAGGCGTTCGTCAACCACTTGGTCCTGCATCAATAGCACAGTGCCAAAGGCGCCCTTGCCGATCTTCTCGATGTACTTGTAGCGACCAGCGATAACGGTTCCCGGTTCGAGTTTGGAGACATTGAGCACCGGCTGTGCCACGATGCCGGTTTCTTCAGCTTCGGCCTGCGCTTCGGCCTGCGCTTCGGCCTGCGCACCCAGCAGTTTCTCGAGTTCCTTGTCGTCGAGCAGCATTGTCTTGGTGGGCTCGACCATTTTTTCGGCGCGCACATTTTCTTCCATCACGGTGGCAGAGAATTTGGCGTCGATCTCCTTGATGCCCTTGTCAGCACTATTGACCACCGTCATGTCGTCGGACTGCTTGATTTTTCGCAGTACGCCGCGCACCGTTTCCGCGTGCTGTTCGTCCGCCAGGTGGGAAATCGCACGGATGGCTTCCACCTGGATTTCACGCTCCGGACGCTTCAGCATCGGTAGGATTTTCGAAATGATGTCGGCATCACCGACCTTGCCCAGAGCACGCACCACGACCGTATCCGTCTTCGCATTTTTTCCCAGCATGTCGACGAGCTTTGGCACGGCTTCCTTGCTGCCGATTTCCGCCAATGCGTCAACCGCGCGCTCTCTGACCCACCAGTCATCGTCGTCGGTGGCTTTGAGCAGCGCGTCGACTGCGGCCTCATCCTTGGTGGCGTTGAGTATTTCGATGGCGGTGCGGCGAATTTCCTCGTCTTTGTCCTGGATTAATTCCAATACGGAATTAACGACTTTGGGTCCGCCGATCTCCGACAAAGCATCTCCCGCCCGGGCCCGCACCCACCAGTCGTCGTCTTTGATCGCATTCAGCAGGTCCTTGACGGAATTCGGGCTACAGATTTCGTTCAGGACTTCGACGGCAGAGCGGCGCGAGTATTCCGATTCATCCTTCAATGCGGGCAGCAGGTACTTGATCGTTTCCGGGTGATTGATCTTGACCATCACGTCCACTGCCTTATTTTGCACATCGAGGTCGGGATCCTGTAGCAGGCTGGCGACCTTGTCGATGTTGATGTGTCCTTCCCGGTTTGCAAGCGCGCCGAGAGCCGCGCCGCGCACCATCTTGTTGGTATCGGAAAGCTGCATTTCGAGCGCATGATTGATATCTTCGCGTTTGAACCTGGACAACAGCGTCATGAGATGGACCTTGATTATCGGGTCCTTGCCGCCCATGCGGGCAATCAGATCGGGCACCATGCTATCGGTAACCGTGTCTTCAATGATCTTGAACAAAGCTGCTTTTTCCTTCGGCTCCATTTCATAAGCACGCCGCAGCAGTTCCTGCACATTCAGGTCTTTCTTGTGGACTTTGAGTGTTTCGATCAGCGCCGGCTTCGAGACCTCCGGGTCGTCGAAGAAATCCAGCAGGGAATTGGGGTTGTAATTGTGGCTGCTGGAGAGCGCCCACGCGGTTCCGGATACAACCCGCTCGCCACCGTCGGCGAGTCCTTCCTTGTAGTACTTCAGGTTCTTGTCACTTACCAGGCTGGCAAGAATGTCGACGAATACCATCGTGTGGCTCTTGTCGCTCATCGCCAAGGCATCGATAGCCTTGGGAATGACTTTTGGGCCCAGCTTTTTGAGGCGCTCGACCAGCTTTTCCGCGGCAGGCGACTGCGGGTCGGCCTCACTGATTAGCTGGCTGACCAGTTGATCAGCGCGGAAACCGCTCAGAATGCTCATCGAGTGCGGCCCTTTCCGCCACAGCAACAGCGAAGCCTGCGCGGACACCGAATGCGGTCTGCTGGCATCCCTGCATGCGAATCTGTGCGTGCCTGAAAATGTAGTGCCGTCAAAACTGGTCTGCCCAAGTCCTGGCTGATACCGGACCGCTGCCGTTTCGCCGGCAAAATCCGCTTCGTTCCCCTATCCGCCCGATTGCCGCGTTGACCTGATATGGCAGCCGGGGTGACCCGAAACGGCATTATGCCATACGAAGCTTTATGCAAAATGTGAACCCTGGTCGATTCAACCGACGCTAAGTAGCTCAAAAGGAGATATTTTCTCCGGAATTCCCCGCCTACCGACCGGTGGTCCGATCAGGGCTTAATTTTGTGTCGCGCTCCGCTACAATGTGCGCCCTCGTCGTCAGCACCGGCTTGACGACTCAATTTAACCTAATACAACGCGGGAAGTGTGACATTGTCAGCAGAATCTGATCTGAAGGACGCTCTCGGCGGGGTCATTGTGCCCGGCCTGGATATCCGACTAAAGCAACTTGCGAAGATCAAGGTTGCCACGAATGGCGGGGAGCCAGCGACCGTCGAGGTTGAACTGGGATTTCCGGCCGCATCCATCTACAGCGAACTGGAGGCGTTGCTACATGATGCCGCGGCGGACCATGCGGCTAACGGCGACCTCGAAATCACGTTCAGCAACAAGATTATCGCGCACGGCGTGCAGCGGAATCTCAAACCAATTGCAAATGTTCGCAATATCATCGCGATCGCCTCGGGCAAAGGAGGCGTCGGTAAATCGACGACCGCCGTGAATCTGGGTCTTGCCCTGGCCCGGGACGGTGCATCCGTCGGCATTCTGGACGCCGACATATACGGCCCCAGTCAGCCATTGATGCTCGGGTTGAGTGGCGAGAGTCCGCTCAGTGAGGATGGCGAATCTATGCTACCCCTCAGGGCGCATGGTGTGCAGGTCATGTCAATCGGCTTTCTCATTGATGCGGATCAGCCGGTGGCGTGGCGCGGTCCGATGGTGACGGGTGCTCTCACTCAGTTGCTGCAAAAAACGCAGTGGTCTGACCTGGATTATCTGCTCGTGGACATGCCGCCCGGAACAGGCGACATTCAACTGACGCTGTCACAGCAGGTGCCGGTCAGCGGTGCGGTCATCGTGACCACGCCACAGGACATCGCATTGCTCGATGCGCGCAAAGGTCTGCAGATGTTCAAAAAGGTCAACGTGCCGGTGCTGGGCATCATCGAAAATATGAGTACGCACATCTGCACCAAGTGCGGGCATGAAGAGCCATTGTTCGGCAGTGGTGGTGGCGCAAGAATGGCAAGCGATTTCAAGGTCGAGTTGCTCGGTCAGGTGCCGCTGGATCTGCGTATCCGCGAGCAGACCGATGGCGGCACGCCGACCGTCATTGCGGAACCCGACAGCGGGCCGGCGGAGGCGTATCGACTGATTGCGCGTCGCATGGCGGCACGTCTGGGGCTGCAGGGCAAGGATTACAGCCAGCGGTTTCCGAAAATCGTCATTGAAGATAGTTAATGAGCATCAAATCGGATCGCTGGATTCGTCATATGGCCGCAAAGCACGGCATGATCGAGCCGTTCGAGCCTGGCCAGGTGCGACAAAACGGCGGCCACAGGATCATCTCCTATGGGACCTCGAGCTATGGTTACGACGTACGTTGTTCCGACGAATTCAAGGTGTTCACCAACATCGAGTCGGCGATCGTTGATCCGAAGTCATTTGATGAATCCAGTTTCGTTGACAAAAAAGGAGATGTCTGCGTTATTCCGCCAAACTCTTTTGCGCTTGCGCGCACAGTGGAATATTTCCGTGTCCCCAGAAATGTGCTCACCATCTGCCTCGGAAAATCGACCTATGCGCGCTGTGGCATTATTGTCAATGTCACGCCGCTGGAACCGGAATGGGAAGGTCATGTGACGCTGGAGTTTTCCAATACCACGCCGTTGCCGGCCAGGATTTACGCGAACGAAGGTGTCGCCCAGATGCTGTTCCTGGAATCCGATGAAGAATGTGAAATTTCGTATCGAGATCGTGGCGGCAAGTACCAGGGGCAGACTGGCGTTACGCTGCCAAAGACGTAGGTCTTGAATCTACTGATTTCAGGCGGCGCAGCGGCGGTATTTCAGTCGCTCGGACAATGAAAACTCGCTTTATGAAACACCCCCGCCACGCCGCCTGGCCAGGTATGCCCACCACATCGACCGATCATTACGCTGGATCGGCGGCCGTCTCGAACCGGATCGGTTCTCGTAGCGGCTCCCCGTCGAGCCAGGCCTCGCCCTCGCGATATTGCAGACGACCCGCCGCCATGAGGCCAGCAGCCCTGGGGTAGATCTGGTGTTCGACATTGAGGACGCGTGCCGCCAGCACGTCCGCGTTGTCGTCCGGCATGACCGGAACCCGTGCCTGGATGATGGCGGGTCCACCGTCCAGTTCCGTCGTGACAAAATGTACCGTGCTGCCGTGCCACGGGTCGCCTGCGTCGATAACCCGCTGATGGGTGTGCAAGCCGGGATAGGCAGGTAACAGGGAAGGGTGGATGTTCAAAATCCGGCCCTCAAAGCGCGCCACAAAAGATGCCGTGAGAATGCGCATGAATCCCGCCAGGATAATCAGGTCCGGCTCGAAGCGATCGAGTGTCGCCGCGACAGCGGCGTCAAACTTTTCACGATGCGCGAAATCGCTGTTGCTGATGCAGGTGGTTTCAATGCCCGCTTTGCGTGCGCGCTCGAGGCCCGTGGCGTCCGCTTTGTTACTCAGCACCAGCACGATATCCAGGTCGAGCGTCTGGTCGCGCACGGCATCGATGAAAGCCTGCAGATTGGTCCCACTGCCGGAGATCAGTATGGC
>Ga0255058_10000316_pt1 | contig 28882 bp, 21 predicted proteins | sample Cases_109_9_MG_FD_188637 | JGI IMG/M metagenome (GOLD analysis project Ga0255058, IMG submission 188637) | Seawater microbial communities from Amundsen Gulf, Northwest Territories, Canada - Cases_109_9 | ecosystem: Environmental > Aquatic > Marine > Gulf | place: Canada: Northwest Territories... | reverse complement strand
GGACACCGCACTATATGTCGCCCGAGCAGTGTGCCGGCGACGACATCGACCACAGGACAGACATCTACGCACTCGGGGTGCTTCTCTACGAGATGGTCACCGGGCGCGTGCCCCACGACGCGGACACGATGATGGGCATCCTCACTAAGCACATGTACGAGGACCCGGTCCCCCCAAGGGTGCGGTTTTCGAAACTTTCCGAGCAGCTCGAGCGGGTCATCATGCGATCCCTCGAAAAGAAGCCGGAGCAGCGCTACCGCACGATGCAAGAGCTAGAGGCCGATTTGGGTCGCGTTCATGCGGGTCACAACGTGGTCGGCCCCGATACCATCACCCTCAAACCGGCACTCGAGCCGAAGCCCAAGCAAGCCCGGAAAACCGCAATCGCCCTTGGGGCGTTGGCACTCCTCGTATTGGCGGTTCTCGGTCTCACTGTGTTTGGCGGCGTCGTTGATTCGGGTCAGGAGCAGGTCCCCCCTGGGGTGGCAACGCCTGCGAAGGGCGATCCCACGCCCGTACCGCACGAGGTGCCCGAGACCGGCGAGCCCGGCACCATCCCGGAAGCCGTCCCCAAGGCCACGTCCGCACGCCCCAAGCAAGAGCGTGCGACGCGCAAGTCGCGGCGCAGGCCGAAGCCCTCTGAGTCGGGCGAGCAAGACAACGGACCTATCCTCGATCCCTGGAAATAATGGGGTTCACTGCCAGTTGCTCACCTTAGGCCGAACGGCTAGGGTGGCGCCCCATGGGGTCGCGATTCGGCCCACAGGGGCAAGTAAGCCGCTTTTCCCTGGGGTTCTTGCTTGTTTCCGGGATGATTTCGGCCGGCTGCGTCAACAAGGACGGGAAGCCGCTGCCCCCTGGGCTCATGACGTTCCCCATCGCGATCGAGCTCTCGCTGCCGCCTTCGGACGAGAAGCCACAATACGTGTTCGTGGTCAACTCCAACTTCGCCCTCGAGTTCAATACGGGGTCTGTTCAGTCGTACGACCTCAAAGTCCTGAACGACGCGATCGACAGCACCGGGGAGTTTGCTGGGGAAGGGTGTGCATTTGCGGGCATTCTCGACGTGTGCGTGGACCACGACGCGGCCACGGGCATCCGGGATAGCTGCCTGGACGGGTCACAGGACACGGACTGCAACTGCAACGCCAACGTCGATTCGGATTGCCAACCGTGCGGCTGCGATACGAGGCAAGCAGTCCCCGCATGCAATACCTCCGTGCCCCCGGACCGATGCTCGGTGATTCCCGACCAGCTCAGACTGCGGGACCAGGGCGCCCTGCTCAAGACGGTGCTCGCGCCGGGACTCTTGCTGAGCGAGGCGGAAATCGGCTCGTTCGCGGACGGCCTCGCCCTCTCGACCGCGGGTGACCGCCTGTACCTTCCCGTCCGAAGCAACGCGAACCTGACCTACATCGACGTCGACGAACAAGGCCTGTTCGATTGCGGGAGCGGCTTCGTCGAGCAGCAATCCTGCTCCCAGGAGTACCGGAACGGCGGAGCCGTGCAGGTGAACCCCAACGCTCCGGTCGAGACGCCTCCTGACCCGGTCGATGTGTTCGTCGGCAGTCTATCCGAGGACTTCGCGCCCCCCGGCCGCGAGGACGACCCAGCATTCCAGGGCGACTACATCTTGATGGCGCATCGTGAAGGCGAGGCGAGCCTCTTCTTCGACCAGGGCCCCCCAGACGGCCCCCCCGAGTACACAGTGAGGCGTCCGCGAATCGCCGCTACCATCGACGAACTTGCCCCCGAGCAGGTGACGATCACGTACGAACCCGACGCAAAGAAGGCTTGGATTTCGAGCGCGCTGAGCAACGAAGTCGTCCGTGTCGGCATCGGTATCGATGGAGACCCCACCCAAAGCAATCTGTTCAACGCGGGCACCTTGTTCGTCACCGGACTCGACACCGGGAACAGCATGCGCGACATCCTCTTCGACCCGCGACCAGACCGTAGCTTGGCATACTTGCTTTCTCGCTTGCCGGAGTCGCTCGTCGTGGCCCGGCGAGACGTAGCCGGCGATCGGCTCAACGTCGTCGACCAAATCTCGGTTTGCCGCGGCCCCTCTCGTTTGAAGCTCGTCGAGCTTCCCGCGGGTGGAACGACCGTGCTCACCGCGTTCGTCAGCTGCTTCAACCAGCGCATGGTGCAGATCATCGACGCCGAGCTCTTTCAAGGGATCACCGTGCTCACGAACATCAGCGGCTCGTTCGAATTCGTCGTCGATGTCCCGCGGGCACGCCTTTACATTGCGGACTTCAGCACCTCGGTCTTGCGCATCGCCGACCTCGCCCCGCTCCTCGCATGCCTCGAAGTGCCAAGCACCGGGACGGGTGGCACCGGCGGCATGGGAGGCGCTGGTGGCATGGGAGGCTCCGCGGGCGCCGGTGGCATGGGAGGCGCTGGTGGCATGGGAGGCTCCGCGGGCGCCGGTGGCATGGGAGGCGCTGGTGGCATGGGAGGCACTGGCGGCATGGGAGGCGCTGGCGGCATGGGAGGCGCCGGTGGCATGGGAGGCTCCGCAGGCGCCGGTGGCATGGCGGGAACCGGAGGAATGGACACCTCGGCGGAGTGCTCGCCCGTCCTGTTGGGCCTAGTCGGTTTGCCTCAACCGGTATCGGAGCGTCCACGATGATCCGTTGGACGGCTTGGTGCCTCTGTGCCCTCCTCATCGCCGCCTGCAACAGGGGCGGGACTCAGGTCCCACTGCCTGCGCTCGACCGCTCGGACAAGATTCAGCTCCTTTGTGCGGATCTCGATCAACCGACCTCGTTTAGCGTAGACGTCCGCCAGGTGCTCCCCCTCGAGGCGTGCGAGATCGATAGCACCGAGTGGGCGCCCAACTTCACCCCCAACGGCCTCGGCGCAGTTACGCAAGTCCAAACCGGTGAGGTGTCGGCCATCAACTTCAGCAACCAGCTGGTGTTCGACACCAACACGACGGTTCCCGGATTCACCGCCTTCCTAGTCGGGGAGCAACCCACCGGCCTTCAGATCTCCCCGCTCGATCCCACGATGACCTACGTGAGCAGCTTCAGCCCTAAAACGATCCAGGCGTACCCGACCAGGCGAATCCTGACCACCGACGAGGATGACGATCTCCCTATGGACCAGGAGGTGAGCCTCGATGCCGGTCCGACCGATCTGGCCACGTACGAGTTGGGCTTTCCCCCTGACATCGTCAGGAACGACCAGGGTCTAGTCACTGACGTCGTGCCGGGCCTGATCGTCTACCGCTGGCTGTACGCACCCGTCCCGGACCTCGGGAAGGTGGTGCAGATCCGCGTCGACCCCGAAACCGGGGCATTGGACATGGACGCGCTAACGTACTTTCCGCTCGAAACGTTGGACTGCGACGCGACTACCCCGGTGCCTCCACCCGCGTCGGACTCCTCGGACTACCACCGCATCTGTCCAGACACGGGCCCCGAGGAGCGGGACATCAAGACGGTTAGAACCACAACGCCCTGCGTCGACGGACCGGAGACGGGACCAAGGCCCGTAGCCGTCCTCGTTGACTACGGACGGGACGACGACGCTTCCGACGACGTCCTGCTCGTCGCAGACGCGAATCTGCCGGTCATCCACCGCTTCAAGCTCGACGCGAACGGCGCGACGCCCCTCGATGCCACCGTGACCGACACCCCGACGACCACCCTCGCCATCACCCCGTTCGTGCCGGCATCGTTCGACAACCAAAGCGCCACCCAGCGCTACCTCTACGCGATCAGCGCAACCGATGGTAGCGTCTTGGCCATCGACTATACGCCGGGCTCCCCGGACTTTGGGGCGGCGCTGCCGATCCTCGCGGGCATCTCACCACGGGCCAACGAGGAAGGCGTCGAATCTCGCAATCGCGTGCGCTCGCTCTTCACCAACGCACGGGCGATCGAGGTCGTTACGCCCGAGTACCAACTGACGACCGACGACGAAGATAACCTCATCGTCCCACCTGGAGATCTGTGTCAGCCCCTCGACAACGACGCGCGAGCGCGAGCGCAAAGCGCTTCCAACATGCGGGGGGTCTTCTTGGCGGTCAGCCTCTCAAACGGCACGATCTTTTTCCTCGATATCTACGACCTCAACGCCACTTGTCGCGGGGACGCCTGCAACTCGACGACCGAGCCTGACTCATTCGCCAGCATTCGCCGCCACCGGCGACGATGGGGGTTCACGCCGACGTCCTTGATCGAGGTCCAAGGCACGCCGGCGCTCGTGTTCAACGCGTCACAGGGTACCCTCGACGACGAAACAGGGGTGGCCTCCAACTCGGATGGCCCCGGCGTCGAGTTCATCCTATGCCCCGAGTCGATGTTCAGCGTGTTTGGCGTCGATCCTCCCGCTGACACCGACGGGCTCATCTGCACGTCATCACAGGTCTGGAGCAACCTCTCGCAGCGATGGGACGCGATCTGGGGCGGCCTCATCCCCGCTTCCGAGGGAGGCCTCGGCTTGTTCTCGGACGCGCCGATCGGGATGCCGCCCGATGGCAAGAATTGGTTCCAAGCGGGCGACGTACCCTTCTGCCAGGTCGGTGTGCTCGGAGCGCAGACCGAGGGCGAGCCCACCGAGCTGCCGGGCGCCGACGAGGACGTCGTGATGATGACGGACCTCCAAAACACCCCCTATGGCGGCGACCGTGTCCTCATCACCGGGGAGCTCCCCCCAGAGAGCAGAGACACAACGGAGTGCGAGAAGTTCGAGGAGGTCCCCGACGAGATCGACAGCTCCCCGGTTTGGTTTCCGATCCTACGTGCGTTCAACGATGAGCTCGAGATCGGCGAGTCGCCCGATCCCAGCCGCTACACCCTCCAAGAGGTGAAGGACTGCTACACCCAGTTCACCGAGTATGAGATCCACACGCAAGACGCCTATACCGTCGTAGGGACGGAATCGGGCTTCATTCACCGGACGACCGCAAGTACGGACCCGTTGAACCTCGACGAGTGCATTCTCGACAGCAGCCGGCCGATCACCGCCCCAGGGGGTGTCTTGGACGTCGACACCGTATTGAGTGGCCGTGCATTCCCCGGCGTCCAGTTCATCAACCCCTTCGTGAGCTTCGAGATCCAGCCCTTCGCTGAGGTCCAGCCCACCGATTCCACCGTCGCGATCCTCACTTTCAACATCTTCAACGGATTCGACGTCTTGTTCCTCGACACCAGCGCTGGACTGCCTTCGTTGCCGGCGTCGATGCTGTTCTCCAGCCGCTTCGAGCAGCTCTACTTCGTCGATCTGCAGCGCGGCGTCAGACAGATCGTCTTCGATCCCCTTTCCACCCTCCAAAGTTTTCAGTAGACCTGAGGCTATGGGTCTGCGGGGAAGGGCGCGAAAGAAGGACCACACCCCGGTCATGCAGCAGTTCCTGCGGGCCAAGGGGCAACATCCCGACGCGATCATCTTCTTCCGGCTCGGGGACTTCTACGAGATGTTCTACGATGACGCGGTTCGTGCGACAGGCATTCTCGATATCGCGCTGACGTCTCGGGGTACCGATCCGGAAGGCAACAAGATCCCGATGGCCGGCGTGCCGCATCATGCTGCCGCGGGATATCTAGCCACGCTCTTGCGCCATGGGGAGAAGGTCGCGATCTGCGAACAGATGGCCGACCCCTCAACCGTGAAGGGGGTGGTACCCCGCGAGGTCGTTCGCGTCGTGACTCCGGGCCTTTGTCTCGAACCCGACGCCCTCGATGCGAAAACGGAAAATTTCCTGGTGGCGGTGGCTAAGGGGGGTGGCGTCGCTGCCCTCGAAGTCTCCACCGGGGCGCTCCGCGCGTGCGTCGTGGAAGTTGGTCCCCAGCTCGTCGGCGAGCTCGTGCGATTGGACCCAGCAGAGGTGTTGGTCGAGAGTGGGGCGCCGGCGCTCCAGACTTTGTGCAACGACAGTCTTCCGCATGCCGCGCTCCGCAGCGTCGAGGCCAGCAACGATCTCGACGCGTTGCACGAGCTCTTGCCGGAACCGGAGGCAGCCATGCTCATCGCCGAAGCGCCGGCCGCCCGCGCCGCTTCCTTGGCCCTCGAGTACGCACGCACTCACCAGGTGAATTTTCAAATCCACCGCGCGGCGCTCTACTCGCCCGGCCAGCGCCTGGTATTGGATGACGCGGCGGTGCGCAACTTGGAGCTCGTCCGGACGCTCGACGGAGAGCGCCGAGGCTCCCTGTTGGACCTCTTGGATGCAACCAAGACTCCGATGGGCGCTCGCACCCTTCGCGGTCGCCTACTCGAGCCGCTCACCGATGTCGACCGGATTCGTCGTCGGCACGACGCAGTCGAGATATTCGCCTCGGACCCCCGCTTTCGGGACGAGGCACGCGCCACGATGAGCAGCATCGGGGACCTGGAGCGGCTCGCCGTCCGTACGGCGGTGGGATTGGCCACGCCACGTGATCTCGGAGTCATCCGAAACGGCCTTGGTGCCGCCGCAAAACTGCAAACGCAACTCTCGAGCCGGCCGGAGGTCCCACTGAACGATGTGCTCGCCTCTTTGCAGCCCGAAGACCTTTGCGATGACGTGCATGTGCTCCTCGACCATGCGCTCGTCCCCGAGCCACCGACGGTCGACCGACAGGGCGGGATCTTTCGGGACGGACATCTCGAAGAGCTCGACCGACTGCGGAAGCTCTCCACCACCAGCAAAGACATCGTTCTCGACCTCGAGCGGCGGGAACGCGAGCGCACGGGCATCGGGTCGCTCAAGATCAAGTTCACCAGAGTCTTCGGGTACTACATCGAGATCACCAAATCCAAGCTCGACGCGGTGCCGGACGACTACGTGCGCAAGCAAACGATCGCCAACGGCGAGCGGTTCATCACAGCCGAGCTCGCTGAGCTCCAAGATCGGATCCTCCATGCCGATGAAAGGGCGCGTGCACTCGAGGCCACGGCGTTCACCGAGCTCCGGCAGTCGATCGGCGAGCACGCCCCACGGCTTCATCGGCTGGCGCGGGCAATAGCCGCCATCGACACCAGCGCCGCGCTTGCTGAGGTGGCGCATGTCCGAGGATACGTTCGACCCACGGTCGATAGCAGCCATGTACTTTCGCTCGAAGACAGCCGGCATCCGACGGTCGAATGCTACGCAGCGAAACATGGATTCGTGCCCAATACGATCGAGCTCGACCCGGAAGCAACCCGGTTCATGTTGCTCACCGGGCCGAACATGTCCGGAAAATCCACCGCCATGCGGCAGGCCGCCCTGGCGGTGATCATGGCCCAGGCGGGGGGGTTTGTGGCGGCGAAGAGCGCCCGAATCGGGATCGTCGATCGTGTCTACACCCGCGTCGGGGCGACGGATCATCTCGCGCGAGGCCAAAGCACGTTCATGGTCGAGATGATGGAGGCGTCCGCGATTCTACGGGGAGCGACTGAGCGTTCTTTCGTGATTCTGGATGAAATCGGACGTGGGACGAGCACCTACGACGGGCTCGCCATCGCTTGGGCCGTCGCGGAGCACTTGCACGACGTCATCCGGTGTCGTGCGATCTTCGCAACACACTATTACGAACTTTGCGAGCTTGCAGATCGCGCTTCGAACGCAGCCAACTACAACGTCGCCGCAAAAGAGCACGATGACAGTATGATCTTCCTCCATCGCCTAGTGCCGGGGGGCTCGAACCGAAGCTATGGCCTAGCCGTTGCAAGACTTGCTGGGGTCCCGCCAGTCGTCTTGGCGCGCGCAAAAACGAAGCTTCAGGAGCTCGAAGCGCTGCACGAATCCGCGGCAGACCAACCAGCATCACAGTTCGCGTTGTTCGACCACGGACCTCCGGCACGGTCCGAGGTGGAGGCGACTCTCGACGCGCTCGACGTCGAACGGATGACTCCAGTCGATGCCCTCATCACCCTCGCACGCCTTCGTGACCTTGCGCAGCGCGAAGACGACTAGGCCGCTTGGGAATTGACTGATAGCATCCCAGTCATGGATGATCGGCTTCATCGAATCACGAAAGCACTCGAAGATGCCGACCGCCAAATCGTCGCCGCACTCAATGCCCGCGCGAAGGCGATCCAAGAGTACAACGTCTTGCGCACCGAAGCAGGCGACGAGCCGCTCCGACTACCGAAGAAGGCCGCCGTCATCGACGCTGCGCGCGCGCTCGTCGATGAGTTTCCGGCCGCCAGCATCGAACCCGTGTTTCGTGAGGTGCTCTCGGCGTGCACGGAGCTCATCACGCCCGATGTCGTGGCGTACCTCGGGTCTCCGGGCGGTCTCGCGCACGCTGCGGCAAGAGAATACTTCGGACATGCGCCGAGCTTTCGGCCCACCGAGTCGGTCCGCGAGGTTCTCGACGCGGTGCTACACGGACACGCGACCTTCGGCGTCGTCCCACTAGAGACTTCGACCGACGGCGCGGTCACCGCAACCTTGAGGGGCCTCGTCTCGATGGACGTGAAGCTTTGCGCCGAGCGCAGTGCCCCGCTCCGATACCAGCTTCTCTCGCAATCGGGAGATCCGGCGCAGGTGATCAAGATCTATGGCGCGGCCTCGGCGATGGCCGACTGCGAGCGTCAGCTCCGCTCACGCTACCCAGATGCGATCTTCGTCGACGTTCAGTCGGGCGAGGCCGCTGGACACTTCGCCCTGGCCGACGACCAGGCCGCCGCGGTGGGCTCCGCCCTCTTGCGCGAGCTCCATGGGCTTCAGCTCATCGACGACCGCGTCGAGGACGACTCTGGCGCACGAACGCGCTTTGGAATCGTCGGGAACCGTCTACCCTCGCGCACAGGTCGAGACCGTACGGTTCTCGCGATGGCGCCCGGCGACGCGCCCGGAGCACTCCACAGGGCGCTGCAGCCCTTGGCCGACCGGAAGATCAACCTCACCCGCATCGAATCGAGGTCATCGACCACGACAGAGTGGCAGCACGTTTTCTTCCTCGAGATGGACGGTCACATCACCGACCGCGACATCCTGGCCGCGGTCGAGGAGCTGCGCCGCATCGCCCGTTATGCCAAGGTCATCGGCAGCTATCCTCGACCGTGAAAGACATCGTCGCTCCACACATATTGGCGCTGACCGCTTACGAGCCGGGCAAGCCTGAAGACGAGCTCAGACGCGAGCTCGGCATCGAAGAGATCGTCAAACTCGCCTCGAACGAGAGTCCGTACGGACCCTCCCCGAAGGCCCTGGACGCGCTCTCGAGCGGCAACCTCCAGCTACACCGGTATCCGGACCCGAGGGGGCACGATCTTCGTGAAGCGCTGGCAGGGCATCATTCGATCCCTGCGGACCAGATCTGCCTCGGCAACGGCTCGAACGAGTTGATCGACCTGTTGTGCCGCGTGTGTACGAGTCGAGGCGAGCATGCGGTGTTCGGTCATCCGTCGTTTCCCTGCTACCGCATCGGCTCGATCGCCCAGGAGCTCAGCTACAGCGCCGTCTCGCTCCGTGACGACCTCCACTGGAACGTGGACGACCTTCTCGAGGCAGTGGCACCGAAGACCAAGCTGCTCTTCGTGTCGAATCCAAACAACCCCACTGGAAGCTACATCGCAGGGGCGGAGCTGAAGCGGCTATTGGCCTCGGTTCCCGAGCAGGTCCTCGTCGTGGTCGACGAAGCCTATGTGGAATACGCCGATGCCCCCGACTTTCGACCCGCTACGGGGCTCCGCGGCGCGCGCGAACGGCTCGCCGTCCTTCGGACCTTCTCCAAAGCCTACGGTCTTGCTGCGCTTCGGGTGGGTTACGTCATCGGCACGCCTGAGCTCGTGTTTGCGCTCAACCGACTCCGCGCGCCCTTCAACGTCGGAACGATCGGGCAGCACTTGGCGCGACTGGTGCTCAGCGACCAGGAGCATCTCGCGACCACCGTCGAGGCATGCCTGCGAGACCGTTCCAAGCTCCGCGAAGCGTTGAACGAACGAGGGCTCGAAGTCGCGCCGAGCCAGGCGAACTTTCTTCTCACGAAGATGCCGAAGGCGGGAAGGGCGGTCTCAGACGCGCTCCTTCGCGAGGGGGTCATCGTACGAGCGATGCCTCCCCCGCTCGAGTCTTGGATTCGCGTCACGGTGGGGCGGCCCGAGGAGAACTCGCGCTTTCTCGAATCCCTCGAACGCGTGCTAAGGGAGTCGCGTGGCTAGCACCGGCAAACACTATCGGGTGCAGCGCTCCGGGCCCTTGCGGGGATCCGTACGGGTTCCCGGCGACAAATCGATCGGCCACCGGAGCCTGATTTTCGGTGCACTCGGACGTGGTGTATCCGAGATCACGGGTCTTTCCGAAGGCCTCGACAACAGAGCGACGGCCGATGCGTTCCGCGCGATGGGGGTCGCTATCGAGATTGGCCCAAAGGCCATCACAGTGCACGGTGTCGGGCTCCGCGGCCTGCGCTTGCCCACCACGGTTGTCGATTGTGGCAACTCGGGAACCACCATACGACTTCTCTCCGGCCTCTTGAGCGGGCAGCGTTTTGGCACACGCTTGGTTGGAGACGAATCACTGACGCGCCGGCCGATGGGACGCATCATCGAGCCCCTACGAGCGCGCGGCGCTCACATCGCGGGCACGTCCGGCGCCAAACCCAACGAGCTCTACCCTCCGATCACGATCGCCCCGCTCGTCGAAGGCGAATCCTTGCGCGGGTTCGAGTACGACATGCCGGTTGCGAGCGCGCAGGTCAAAAGCGCCATGCTCTTGAGCGGCCTCTATGCGAACGGCGTCACGGCCGTCCAAGAGCCGGTGCTCTCCCGCGATCACACCGAACGCATGATGCTCGCCCTTGGCGTTCCGCTCGAGACGGCAGGCTCATCGGTCGTCCTCGATCCAACTGCCGAATGGGCAGGCGGCTGGGACCCGTTCGAGTGGCACGTGCCGGGCGACCCTTCGAGCGCAGCGTTTCCGATCGTCGCGGCAGCGATGGTCCCAGGCAGCCAAGTGAGCGTCGAAGACGTCTGTGTGAACCCCACTCGCACGGGCATCTTCGACTGGCTGCGCCTCATCGGGGCGAACGTCGGGCACCGGCCGAGCGGCCATGGCGCCGGCGACGAACCGATGGCCGAGATTACGATCGCACACGCTTCGACACGGGGCGCGGTCGCCGGGGGTGAGCTGATCGTTCGAATGATCGACGAAGTCCCCGCGGTTTGTGCTTTGGCTGCGGTCGCCAACGGCGTCACTGAGATTCGAGATGCGGCCGAGCTTCGCGTCAAAGAAAGCGACCGCATCGCAACGATGGCGAAGGTTCTCGGTGCGTTCGGCGTTCCGTGCGAAGAACTGCCGGACGGCTTGATCATCACGGGCGGCGCGTCTCTGCACGCCGCGCACATCGAAAGCCGTGGTGATCACCGCATCGCCATGGCCGCTGCTTTGCTAGGCTTGGTGGCAGAGGGAGAATCGGTCATCGACGGCGCCGGCGCGGTCGACACGAGCTTTCCCGGGTTCGTCCCGCTCATGCGTTCTCTCGGCGCACCCATCGACGAGGAGGCATCGTGACTCGCGCACGCCCAGTCATCGCGATCGACGGCCCAGCCGGCGTCGGCAAGAGCACCACCGCACGTGCCCTCGCCCAACGCCTCGGCTACGTCCTGGTGGACACAGGAGCCCTCTACCGAGGGGTCGCGCTCGCCGCGCAGGACCGGGGGATCTCGTGGGACGACGAGGACGCCGTCGTAGCCGTAAGCGATGAGGTTCGGCTCACATTCGAGTCCGAGGCAGATGGGACGCCGCGGCTCACGATCGCTGGGGTGGATCGAGCCGACGAGATTCGCACGCCGGAGATCGCTGCCGGGGCGAGCCGAGTGAGCGCATACGCCGGGGTGAGAGAGGCGCTCCTAGGCATCCAACGGTCGCTGGGCCGTGACGGGGGCGTCGTCCTAGAGGGAAGGGACATCGGAACGGTTGTCTTCCCGGACGCCGAGGTGAAGCTCTTTTTGACGGCGTCTGCCGAGGAACGCGCGCGCCGGCGGGTGCAAGACCTCCAAAACCGCGGAATGACTGCGGATCAGAACCAGATTCTCTCTCAGATTCGTTCGCGCGACAAAGCGGATTCGACCCGCCCAATCGCTCCACTAAGGCCAGCCGAAGACGCGGTCATCCTCGACAGCACGAGCATCGACCTCGAGGCCGTCGTCGAGCACGTCCTCGAGCTCGTTCGGTCGTGCGATTCCACCGTTGGTTGACACCCCCAAACCCGCCTGCTACCCACGCAATCCCTGATTTCCGGGGATATTCGGATGTACGGCAGAATTTTGCCGGGCGCTCTTGATAGCTCCGGAAGCAGTGATTTATAAATGACCGAAACCACAGAAATCGAACCCCCTAATCCCGAGAGCTTCGCTGCTCTTTTCGAAGCCTCGGCCAGCCGTACAGACCAACTCCGCGAGGGCGACATCGTCGCCGGGACGATCCTCAAAGTCAGCAAAGACACCGTCGTCGTCGACATCGGATACAAATCCGAAGGTGTCATCTCGCTTCACGAGTTCATCAACGCCGAAGGCAACGTCTCGGCGACCCCGGGCGACCACGTCGATGTCCTCATCGAGTCCAAGGAGGACGAGGACGGCCTCGTCATCCTCTCGAAGGAGAAGGCCGACAAGCTCAAGGTCTGGGACGAGATCAGCGCCGCGTGCGAACGTGACGAGCTCATCGAGGGCACGATCACCCAGCGCGTGAAGGGCGGACTCGCCGTCACGATCAAAGGTGGCGTCAAGGCTTTCCTGCCCGGATCCCAGGTCGACCTTCGACCGGTTCGCAACCTCGACCGCCTGCTCGGCCAGACCTTCGAATTCAAGGTCATCAAGTTCAACAAGAAGCGCGGCAACATCGTGCTTTCGCGTCGCGTGCTTCTCGAGAAGGAGCGAGATCGCCTCAAGGAAGCGACCCTCGAAAACCTTCAGGAGGGCCAGGTCGTCACCGGTACGATCAAGAACATCACCGAATATGGCGCGTTCGTGGACCTCGGCGGCATCGACGGCCTCCTTCACATCACCGACATGAGCTGGGGCCGGGTCAATCACCCGTCCGAGGTCTTCGAAGTGGGCAACGAAGTGACCGTCAAAGTCCTCAAGTACAACGCCGACACCGAGCGTGTTTCGCTTGGCCTGAAGCAAACCATGGAAGATCCATGGAACGTCGCGACCGATGTCTACGTCGCCGGCAAGAAGGTCAAGGGCAAGGTCGTCTCACTCACCGACTACGGTGCATTCATCGAACTCGAGCAGGGCGTCGAAGGCCTGATCCACGTCAGCGAGATGACCTGGGCCAAACCAAAGCATCCCTCGAAGGTCCTCGAGGTCGGCCAAGAGGTCGAGTGTGTCGTGCTCGATCTCGACGCACAGAACAAGCGCATAAGCCTGGGGCTCAAGCAGCTCGAGCCCGACCCGTGGACGGTCTTCACGCAGAAGTACAACCCGGGCGACATCATCCAAGGCCGCGTTCGCTCTATCACCGACTACGGCGTATTCGTCGGCATCGAGGACGGCGTCGACGGCATGGTCCACAAGTCGGACCTCAGCTGGACCCAGCGCATCAACAACCCCGCCGACCACTACCGTAAGGGCGACGAGGTTGAGGCGATCATCCTTTCGGTCAACCACGACGACCGCAAGGTCAGCCTGGGCATCAAGCAGCTCTACGAAGATCCGTGGAGCTTCGTCTCGGAACGTTACCCAGAAGGCACCGTCGTCGAGGTTCGCGCGACCGGCGCCGACGACTACGGCATCCATGTCGAGCTCGAGCGTGGCGTCGAAGGCGTGATTCCCCGCGGTGAGATCAGTGCCGACCTCAGCCAGGAGCCGACCCAGATCGTCAAGACCGGCGATATCGTCAAGGCCCAGGTCATTCGCCTAGATAGCGACGATCGAACCATCACGCTGTCGCTTCGCGCAGCCGAGGGCCAAGAGGTCAATCAGGTCGCGCGCCCCGAAGAGGCCCAGAAACGCGTTGCCCCACACAGGATCGGCCCAAGTCTAGGCGGCGCCCAGGCCACCCTCGGTGACGCCCTCAAGGACAAGCTCGGCGCGATCTCCGTCGCGACCGAGGCTGGCGCCGACGCGGGCGCTGACACTGACACTGGCGCTGACACCGACGCTGGCACTGTCGCTGACACTGACGCGGGCGCTGACACTGGCGCTGACGCCGACGCTGACACTGGCACTGTGGCTGACACTGACGCGGGCGCTGACGCCGACGCTGGCACTACTGCACGCTGACTACGACTGCGGTGATGTTGTCACGGCCGCCGCGTGAGTTGGCGACGTGAATGAAGCGCTGTGCTGCGCCCTTGGGGCCCATGTCGACGATCTCCGGAATCTCGTGATCCTGGAGGTAGCCGTGCAACCCATCCGAACAAAGTAAGAAGCAATCGGATGGCTGGACTTCGAAAAAGCCCGTGTCGACTTGAACGTACTCACGACTGCCAACCGCCCGCGTGATCACGTTGCGATGCGGTGAGCGGGCAGCCTCGGCCTCCGTGATGATGCCCTGCTTCAGCTGCCACGCGACCAGAGTGTGGTCCTCCGTGAGGGGATGCGCCTGGTGACCGCGGACCCGGTAGATTCGGCTGTCGCCAACCTGCGCGGTAATTCCGTAGTTACCACACATCGCCAGGACCGACACGGTGGTCCCCATACCCTGCTGGTCGGGGTCGTGCTGCGCCAAACCGAAGACCATGTAGGTTGCGCCCTGTACCGCGCTCTCGACCACGCGGATGGCCGCGCGGAGCGACCCTTCAGAGGTATCACCTTGGGCGACCCGGGACAGTGCGGTGTGGCCCCGACTCACCATTCCGTGGACGGTGTCGACGGCTTCCTGACTCGCGATCTCGCCCGCCGCGTGCCCACCCATTCCATCGGCCACGACGTAGAGCCCCAGGGCGTCGTCGATCAAGAACGCGTCCTCGTTCAGCTTTCGGCGCTGGCCTATGTCGGTCAGTCCCGCACTGTGGTATTGCAACTCATCCTCGTTCAGCAGTGTCGGCCGCTGACCGGCCTGGTGTCCTCAGGTTAGCGAAAAACTTCGAGGACCCGCAAGAACGGCGTCTAAATGACTGCTAAGCTTGGCGGCCGATGAGCCCCCCTCGAGCCACTCCGCTTCCCCGGGACGAGCTCGAAGCTACCTGGCGGGAGCTTCGAGGGCGGAAAGGTCAGCTCAGATCGGACCGAAAGCTCACCCAGCTGGGGGTGGAGCTCATCCGGGAGCTGGGAAACGCGATGCCGCACCGCGAGGTGCTGCGGGAGCTCGCGGAGGCCTGGTCCGAAGACTGGGAGCTGACCTTGGGAATCGCCTCCCTGCTGGTCGAACAAGCCGCCCGCAAGGGAATGGACGAGCCTGTCGTGAGCGAAGATACGCCCGCGCGGTGGGCGTCCGACGCACTTCGACGCGCCTTGGACGCGCTTGAAGACCCAGAGCGCGAAGACCCCGACATCGCCGGAAATCTCCAAGCAAGCCTCGGGAATGCGCTGCGCCTATGCGGCCCCGGCGAAGACGATCACGCCCAGGAAGCCTTCAGCCGGGCGCTCAGACTCGACGGGAGACGAGGTTCGTGGTGGTACGACGCGGGACTATTGCATAAATGGCGCGGTCGCTTCGAAGAAGGCCTTCGGGCGAACCAAATGGCCCTCGAGCACGCGGCGCCCAGACGACCGGCGCTTTGGAACCTCGCGATCTGCGCCACCGGCCTCGGCAACGGGGAAATCGCGCGCCGCACCTGGTCCGAGCTAGGCATGCCGGTCCGGACGGATCCCGACACGGATATGCCTTTCGTCGAAGGGCTCCCCCCGATGCACCTCCGAGTCCTCTCGCGGCCGTCACCCGTCGACGGCACATCCGAGTTTCCGACTGGGGTCGGGTTCGAGCTCGCGTGGGTGGCGCCACTCAGTCCTTGTCACGGGGTGGTTCAATCGCCGACGTTCCGCGACGCTCCGATCGACTACGGTGACCTGGTCTTGTGGGACGGAGCACCCGTGGCCGAGCACCGCGCCTCGGGATCGAACCCCCTGCCGGTGTTTCCGTTGCTGGAGATCCTCCGCCGCGGCGACGAGCGCCGGTGGCCGTTCGTAGCGCTCGAACGTGAGTCCGGCGCAACCAAGACCCTGGAAGAGGCGCTTCCGCCGGGCACACGGTTGTTCGTGCAGCAGGAGAGGGTGGCGCATCACTGCCCGGCCTGCGAAGGGGGGGTCGAGCACGACTACGACCACGAGGACGACCACGACCACGAGGCAGCGCCAGCGACAGCGTCAGTGCCAGCGTCAGTGTCCGCGCCAGCGACAGCGTCAGTGCCAGCGTCAGTGTCCGCGCCAGCGACAGCGTCAGTGCCAGCGTCAGAGCCGGTGTTCGTCCGGGGGAAGGTCATCGTCCCGGCCGAGGTGGACCTCACCGTTTTCAGGCGGGCTTGGGAGAGTGCGATCAGCGCCTGTGCGCTGGCGGCCGCGCTGCCGAGACTCTACGAGGAGCTCGGAGAAACCAAGCGTGCGGGGGAGGAGCATCAGGCGTGGGGGGGGATCGAACGCAAGGCGCTTCGCCAGAAAGCGGACCGGTGAGCGAGGCGGATTCGCTGCCCACGGACCAGTACGCATTCGACGACCTTCCGGGGCTCGATGCTGCGACCCTTCACGAGCGACGGCAGACGGTGTTCCTCGTGCTCTCCGGCTTCTTTCTTGGAACGCTTGCGATGCTCAACATCCTCGGCATCACGCGCTTCCTCGATTTGAGCTTCCAAATCCCCGGAACCGATATCACCGTTCCGATGCCGCTCGCGGTCGGGGCCCTGCCGTACCCGATCACGTTCCTGTGCACGGACTTTCTCTCCGAGCTCTACGGCCGCCATCGGGCCAACCAAGTCGTGTGGGTCGGGCTCGCCCTCAATCTATGGGTCATTTTGATTCTCTGGGTCGGTGGCGCATTGCCCGGCTTCGAACCCCCGGAGGCGCCCACGGAGGGTGTCTTCTTCGAAGTTCGCCGCCTCGCTTTTGGAGCGGTCACCGCCTCGATGATCGCCTACCTCGCGGCACAGTTCATCGACGTGCGCCTGTTCCACTTCTGGAAGCGACTCACCAACGGCCGCCATCTGTGGCTACGCAACAACGGCTCGACCCTCGTCAGCCAGCTCGTCGACACCACGGCGGTCATCCTGATCACCCATTTCCTCACTAAAGCGCTACCGATCAACCCTGCCCAGGCGCTGTGGCCACAACTCTTCACTTTCATCGCCGCCGGCTACTCCTTCAAGCTCACCGTCGCGGTCCTCGACACCGCACCGTTCTACATCGGCGCCAAACACCTCGGTCGATACCTGCGCATCCACCCCGTACACGGGAGTCAAAACGCTCGAACACCGGTGTCCGATCCGAAAACCTAGTCGTGGGTCGTGATCGTAGTCGTGCGCGTGCTCGGATGGCACAATGCTCATTCGCGCACGAGCACGAGCACGGAGACGAATACGATCACGACCCACGACCACGAAACGACCACGATCACGCAGTGCCTAGTCGAAAAGGGGACGGTGTCGGACGCCTGACGCAAACTCTTGCCGTGCGACCGTCGGACCATCATTTCGGCAGATACCGACTCCTCGAACCGCTCGGGCGGACGGGTTCGACGCAAGCCTACAAGGCCAAATCGATCGGCGTAGCGGGGTTCGAAAAGCAAGTCGTCGTTTGGCGCATCAACGGCAAGGGAGCATCTGGGGGCGGGTCACAGGAGGCGATGATAGCCGAGGCAAAACGGACGGCTTTCCTGTCGCACGCCAACATCGCGCAGGTGCTCGACGTCAGCGTCGACGATCGTGATCACTTCGTGATGACCGAGTACGTGACGGGCGTGAGCCTCGCTTCACTTCTCGCCAAACGAGCGCTCTCGTGGCCGGTCATCGTGCACATCGCCATCCAGACCGCAAATGCGCTCGACTACGCCCACGCGCGGAGGGACTCGAGCCAGAATCTGCTGGGTATCGTCCATCGAGGCATCTCGCCGCATCGGATCCTGCTGAGCACGGGCGGAGGCGTGAAGCTCACCGGCTTCGGTACGACGTGGCCCCGCCGACAGGAGCTCCCGGAGTACGAGGCCAGGTATCGATCCCCCGAGCAGCTCGTCGGCGAGCCTGTGGACGGCAGAAGCGACGTATACTCCTTGGCGCTCGTCCTGCGAGAAAGCCTTCCGAGCGATCGGCCCATCGAAATCGACCGCGCCTTGGCGCACGCGCTCGAACGCTACCCAGAAAAGCGAGCCACCGCAGGTGAGCTGAGCGACGAGCTATCGAGAGCAATGCACGAACAGGGGGAGTGGGTCGGCCCGGAGGACATCAGTGTCAGCGTCAGCGCCAGCGTCAGCGACAGTGTCAGGGCCAGTGCCAGCGTCAGTGCCAGCGTCAGTGCCAGCGTCAGTGTCAGCGCCAGTGTCAGGGCCAGCGTCAGTGCCAGTGTCCGTGCTTTGCTTTCGGCTGCCCACCCGCTCGAGGCTCCGGGGGCGCTCTATGCGGCGATCGATCGTCTCGAGGTGGCGCTTCAACCCGAGAACCTCGATCCGTTCGAGGATGTGGAGGCCACGCTGGCGCTTTACGAACGGCTTGGGGAGCTTTGCTTGCGCGCGCACGCAGGCGACCGCGGCGCGCCAGCTATGATCGCCGGCTTGGATCTCGCAGACGGTGTAGGGCGCGACGACTCCGCGGCTAGGTTGTGCTCTCTGCTCGCTCAGCTGCTCGCCCAGGCCGATCGGATGGACGAAAGCCGTGAATGGCAAGAACGGGCGCGCGACCTGCGGCCTTGGTTTGTCCCGCCTTAGACGACTTACTCGCCGTCGGGCTCGGTCTCTTCGACCTCTTCGACCTCGGCCTCTTCGGGCACGGCTTCCTCGGCTGCCTCTTGCGCGGCAGCCTGCTCGCGAACGGCACGATCGAGGGCCTGGTCGCCGGTCGACGACAAGAAGGCGAGCCAAACCGAGAGCGCCATGAACGCAAACGCGAACGCTGCGGTCAGGCGGGTGAGCAGATTGCCTGCTCCCGCGCCGCCGAAGATCTGCTGGCTGGTTCCTCCGCCGAACGCGGACCCAAGGCCGCCGCCTTTGCCCGACTGAAGCAGCACGACCAGGATCAGGAACAGGCACACGAAGATGTAAAGGATCGAAACAAAGGTATACATGATTCAGCTCTCCGCCCGACGAACGCCGGCATCGATGATCGGAATGAAGTTGTCTGTGGACAAAGACGCGCCTCCGACGAGCGCGCCATCCACATCGGGCTGCGCGAGGAGCTCGTCCGCGTTGGACGGCTTCACACTGCCACCATACAAAATGCGCACGGTGTTGGCCCAGGATTCACCCTTGAGCGCACCGAGGTGATCCCGAATCGCGCGGTGGACTTCTTGGGCGTCCTCCGCCTTGGCGGTCCGCCCCGTACCGATGGCCCAGATCGGCTCGTACGCCACCACGAGGGGCGCCAACGCCACCGCGTCCAAGCCGTCGGTCGCCGTTTCCACCTGGCCAAGCACCACCTCGAGGGTCTTCCCGGCCTCACGCTGCTCGAGGGTCTCGCCGACGCACATGATGGGGACGATCGTGTGAACGAGAAGCGCCGATGCCTTCTTTCGAACGCCCGCGTCGGTCTCGCCGAAGTACTGACGCCGTTCCGAGTGGCCGATGATGCAATAGGTGCAACCGATATCGAGCAACAGCACAGGGCTGAGCTCGCCGGTGAACGCGCCCGAATCCTCCCAGTACACGTTCTGTGCGGCGAGGCCGACCCCGGACCCAGCAAGCGTCTCGCGAACCGGCGCGAGCGAGGTCGCAACAGGTGCCACCACCACTTCGCACGGCAGCCCATCACCCATGCGCTCGCGCACGCCACCGGCCAGAGCCTGCGACTCGGCGACCGTGTTGTGCAGCTTCCAGTTTCCCGCAATCAGCGGTGTGCGCGTACTCATGGCTTGAGGGCCTCCACGCCCGGGAGCGGGCGGCCCTCTAGATACTCCAACGAGGCGCCGCCGCCAGTGGAGACGTGTTCGTATTGGTCGGCGAGGCCCGCCTGCATGACCGCGGCCACGCTGTCGCCCCCGCCAACCACGCTGAACCCCGGACAGTCTGCCACCGCGCGAGCGACTGCGAGAGTTCCCTCGGCGAACGCTGGATTCTCGAAGAGCCCCATCGGGCCATTCCAAAAGATCGCTTGGGCGCGCCGGAGCCTGTCCCGGTAGAGCCGCTCGGTCGCCGGTCCGATGTCGAGAGCCATGGCATCAGAAGGCACACATTCCACGCCGACCTCCTCCGCGGTGCTGTCCTCCACCGAGCTGCCTGTCCGCAGGTCGAGGGGAAGCAATAGGTCGACACCGCTCTCCGTCGCGGCGCCCATCAGACTGCGCGCAAGCGCGAGCTTACCGGTCTCGTAAAGGCTCTTCCCCATGTCGAGGCCGCGCGCCGCTAGGAACGTGTTGGCCATAGCCCCGCCGAGCAAAAGCGCGTCCACCTTGGTGAAGAGCGCTTCCATCACACCGATCTTGTCGCTGACCTTGGCGCCACCGAGCACGGCGACATACGGACGCGGGGCATCGTCGCGGAGTCGGCTGAGCACATCGACCTCACGCTGCATCAAGAAGCCCGCCGCACGGTGCTCGATGAGCTGAGGCAACGCGCTCACGGACGCATGGGCACGGTGCGCCGCTCCAAACGCGTCGTCGACGTACGCGCCGCACGATCCCCTGAGCTCGCGTGCAAACTCGACGTCGTTCTCTTCTTCGCCGGGGTGGAAGCGAAGGTTCTCGAGCAGGGCGACGTGGCCATCCCGCAGGTCTCGAACCACCTTGCGCGCGCCGTCACCGATGCAATCGTCGGTGAGGAACACCTCGCCATCGGTGAGAAGCTCGGCCAGGCGCACGGCTACCGGCTCGAGCGAAAGCGAGGGAACCGCCTTGCCTTTCGGGCGGCCGAGATGCGACGCAAGCACGACGCGCGCCCCCTGTTCGAGTGCGTAATTGATCGTCGGAAGCGCCGCGCGAATCCGGGTGTCATCGGTGACGCGACCGTTCTCTAGCGGCACATTGAAGTCGACACGAATGAACGTGGCGACGCTTTCGAGGGACAAGTCCTCGATCGACCGAATGTCGTCACCCACGGGCTCACCCGGCGCTCGATGCGATCCGCATCAAGTCGACCATACGGTTGGAGAAGCCCCACTCGTTGTCGTACCAGCTCTGCACCTCGACCAGGTCGCCACCGACGACCTGCGTCTGGGCGGCATCGAGGATCGACGAATGGCTGTTCCCTGTGAAGTCGATCGAGACCAGCGGGCGCTCTTCGAACTGAAGGATGCCGCGAAGAGGGCCCTCCGCGGCTTCCTTGAGGGCCTTGTTGACCTCGTCACGGTCGGTGTTGCGCCCAACATGGGCGGTGAGACACGTGAGCGACACGTTGGGGGTCGGAACCCGAATCGCGGTCCCATCGAGCTTGCCCTTGAGCTCGGGAAGCACGAGACCGATCGCCGTTGCCGCGCCGGTCGACGTCGGGATCATCGACAGTGCGGCGGCACGTGCACGCCGCATGTCCGAGTGGGGAAGGTCGAGAATGCGCTGGTCGTTCGTGTATGAGTGCACGGTGACCATGTGGCCCTTGACGATGCCGAAGGTGTCGTTGAGCACCCTCACGAGGGGCGCCAGGCAGTTCGTCGTGCAGGAAGCACCGCTGATGATCCGGTCCTTCGAAGGATCGAACTCGTCGCTATTGATGCCGACGCAGAACGTCCCGTCCACATCGCCCTTTGCTGGCGCGCTGATGATCACTCGCTCGGCGCCTGCCTGAAGGTGTGCGGACGCGGTCTCTTGTGAGCGGAACAGGCCGGTGCTCTCGAGCACGATCTCGGCGCCGAGCTCCTTCCAGTTGAGCTTGGCCGGGTCTCGCTCAGCGCTCACGGGAATGCGTTGGTCGCCTATCCAAATCGCGCCGTCTTCGGCCTTCACTGGATGGGAAAAGTGCCCGTGGATCGAGTCCCACTCGAGCAGGTGGGCGAGCATCTCTGCGCTCGTGAGGTCGTTGATCCCTACCAGCTCGATATCGCCCTGCGCACGCTCCGCTATCACGCGGGCAACGCATCGCCCGATACGTCCGAAGCCATTGATTCCGACTTTGGTGGTGGTCATCCGGCCGAACGTAGCCGCGCACTACTTCGCGGTCAAGGAGCCAAGGGCGCGAATAGGTTGCGCTTTTGAGCGAATTAGAACCGACCCTGGAGGGCGGTCACTCCGCGGCTTCTTGCGCGTCGCGAAGCTCGGTGGTGACCAGCTCGAGAACCGCGTTGGTGAACGCGACGATGTCCGACCGGCTGTGGCCGCTGTTCCGAAGCTCTCGGTAGACCGACTTTGCGATAATCCGAATACCGCGGGCGTCGACTGCCTGCGCCTTCGGGCGCTGTGTAGTAGTTGCCCCCATCTTGCGGCAGGATCATGCAGAATGCGTGCCATCCGAAGAAAGCGGCAAACCGTTGGTTTTTCGAGGCGCGTTTACAATGGAATTTACAAGGCCGGGCGCCTCTTGCCACACCTGTGCGCAGAACCGTTACCCCTCGTCACAGTGCGCACTATGTTTCGCGCTGGGGGGATAAGCGCGAACCTCCCTACGCACGTAACATCCTAGGAACACGGGGATTTCGGCCCCTCGGCCGACTTTGCTTAGGCTTCGAGAGCGCTGCGGAGCTCTGCTAGCGCGCCCGTATGGAGGCGGCTGGCCCACGACTTCGAAATCCCGAGCTCGCCTGCGATGTCATCGAGGGAGCGGCCCTCGAAATAGTATCCGCGCACGAGCTTCCGCTGCCGATCGGAAAGCCCCGCGAGGGCGCCCAAGAGACGAGTGATGCTCTCGTCCTTGAGTAGCTTTCGCTCGGGGGACTCGTCGCCGAGGGAGCCGTGGAGCGGGCCAGCGGTCGTCAGACCCGCGCTCACCCTGGCGAAGACCTTGTCGAGCGGCGTCGGGGCCGCCCTGGGGCGGGCCGTCGGAGGGGTTTCAGCAGACTCACGGAGTCGCTCGTGAGCCCGGCGAGGGAGGTAGGCCATCTTGCGGACCCCGTCCAACATCGCGCCCCGCACGCGGTGATACGCGAAGGTTTGAAACCGGACGCCGCGGGCCGGATCGAACCGCTGCCGGGCTTCGAGTAGCCCCCCGAACCCAAAGGCCACCAGGTCGTCGAGCTCACCGTGAAGCGACAACTCGCGTCGGAGTCGCGCCGCCAAGCCGTGGACCATCTTCTCGTGTTGCGTGATGAAAGCGTTGGCAGCGGGCATGTCTGCTCCTGAACGGGCTTTCTTTAGCCAGGTGGGTGAATGAAGTCAAGTAGAATACAATTACTTACACATACACACTCTAGCCGTGCCCGAGCCCCTGAGGTATTAGGGACGCGGTGAAGAAGCCAAGGCCTGGTATCGTGAACGCCGATCGCCCCAGAGGGGGTTCCTTCGCGGAGCTCGTAGAGCAAATTTTACATGATTCTAGTGCGTTGGACGGCCTAGCGTTCGCCTACAGCGAACTCGGTGCCGAGGGACGCCGCGGCTTGATCCGGGCCGTGGTCCAGGACCTCTCGGATCCCGGCCCGGCCCTCGGCACCATGCTCGCGGTCGAGTCCGATCCTGCGGTGGCAACTGACCTTGCGGGCCTACTCCGGCAGCACAGTGGGGCCGAGAGCTTCGCCACCTTCGAGAAACGACCGGACGGCGGCGAGGCATGCCTGATACAGCACCGGTTCGGTTTCGCGGGCGAGCTGATGAGAGTCACTTGGAATCACAATCAAATTACGCATATCGAGATTGAATCTAGAATCGAGGTGAAGCGTCGCACCACGTCGTCCTTGGCCTGTGCGATCGAGGCTGTCGCTCCCTTGCTGTGGCGCCACATCAAAGGCGGCGGCGCACTGCCGGAGGGTGTCGAGCGCTTCGCGGGGTTCTTCTCGTCAACGTGAAGCGGTCTAGTGACCGTTGCCAAAGAGGACGTTGTCCAACTTCGGCGTCTCCATCAGCGAGCCGTCCTCGGCGTCGCGCCGAACTGTGAAGTGGTGACGGACTTCGGAGTCGCTATCCTCGCGAGCTACGATAACTATCGTGTTCAGCCCGGGCCGCAGCGGAATCTCGGCGTCGAATTCGAGCTTCTCGGGCGTCCGACTGTGCTGGTTCGACTCGTAGTAGACCTTGCGCCCACTCGCAAAGATGTAGAGGTCTCGGACCCGGTTTTGATCCGTCGCCTTTCCGCGAATCCGGAGCTTGTCGTCGCGCGTCACGAACGTGTCCAAGCCGACGAGCTCGAGCTCTGGCTGCGCGCTTTGGGTCACCCATGCGAGCGCCGGGTCCTCGCTGACTTGACCCTTGGCCGCCGACGCATCACTTGCCCGCACCCAACCCGGACGTCCGCCGCCGAGGTTGATTCGCTTGTACCCATCGGGCCCGCCGCGCCCCGCGACGGTTTGCAACAGCCGCACCGTCTTTTCGACGCGGGCGATGATCGGCGCGTCGCTGCTGGGGGCGCCGCGAATCTCCGTTCCAGCCTCGAGCTCGATCAAACTCTTTTTGCTGAGCTTCTTGACGGGCTGCCCCTCATCGTAGACCGGAACTTCGATCTTCTCGGTGGAGAAGACGCGCAGATCGGTGTCGGCCACCCCGACCTCGAGCTTGGCCTCTTTGCCCTCGAAATCCGAAAGCACCTGGAAGGTGAAGGGCACGACCCACTCGGCGCCTGGCTCGAGATCCTGGGTCTGGAACCGGCCGTCATGGAGGAGCACGCCGGAGCCGCTGCGGTTCGAGAGATTGGCTTGGACCCGGTACGTCCGCCCGGGGCCGAGATTCTTCACGGTGAAATACAGCGTGACCTGCTCGCCCCTCTGGACGCGACCGTCACCATTGCCGCTGATGTTGTCCGCCACCTGAACGCCGTAGGCGAAACGCGGCTCGGGGAGAGCATGAATGACCGTCCGCACCTCGACGGGCTCGGGGACATGGCCATGGGCTTCTTCGAACTCCACGATGATACCGTCAGCCCGGTCGGAGAGGTCTCGCGGAATCCGGCACGCGCGTTTTTCGTCCTCCATGCGGCAGACGCCGAGGGTCGTCTTCCAGGAGCGAGTCTCGCCCGGCGCGAGTTTGCCAAACACCAGCTCGCGGCCCTCGAATAGACGACTATCGCTCCGCGTCACGGCGCGAAGCTGATACAGGGGCTCTGTGCCCTCGTTGGTCACCTGGACCTCGAGCTCGAGCGGCTCCCCCGCGGTGGCAGGCTTGTCCCCCGCACTCGTCTTTGCGACCACCCGCACCTCGCTCGGACCCTTGTCCGGCCCGACGCTCCAGTCGACGCCGAGCTTCTTGAGATCACGCGCGACCTTCTCGTTCTCTTGCTTCTGGATGCGCTCGATGGTCGGCCGCGAGGAGCGAAGCATCTGGAGACGTTTCGACGACCTCGCGTTGACGATGAGATGCCGAGAGAACCGAATCAGGAAGTTCTCCTTGTCTTCGTTCTCTTCCTCATTGGGCTCCGCCTCGAGCAGCCGCTGACGAAGGTCGCTGTTGAGGTAGTAGCCCAACACGACCGAAGGCTGCTGCGTATCGCTCGCGCTCTCGTGCGTGAGGTGTGACGGGAGCTCACTCTCCCGAATGAACATCCGGTCGACCTTCAAGTCCATGTCGTCTTTGTCGACCGTCATTGGGCTGATCGCGATATCGGGCACGATGCCAACGCCCTGGATCGACAGGTCACCGGGCGTCAGGTACTGGGCAACCGTGAGCTTGAGCGCCGAGCCGTCCTGGAAGTTGTAAAGGACTTGGACCGAACCCTTGCCGAAGCTCTGCTCGCCGATGACGAGCGCCCGGTCGTGGTTCTTGAGAGCCCCGGCGACAATTTCGCTTGCGGACGCGCTGCCACCGTTGATCAATACGACCATCGGGTAGTCGGGCTCGGTGCCGCCACTGCGCGCAAATTTCTCCTCGCGCTGGCGCGGGTCTTGCGACGACGTGGTGACGATGGGGCCTCCGTCTAGGAAGGTGTCCGCCACCTGCACTGCTTGGTCGAGGAGCCCACCCGGATTGCCGCGAAGGTCGAGCACGAGGCCTTTCATCTTCTTTTTGCGGAGGAGGGCCAACGAACGGCGTAGGTCTTTTTCGGTGTTGCCTTGGAAGTTGTTGATCTTGACGTAGCCGACGCCACCCTGGAGCATCCGGTGCTCAACCGACTCGATGTGGATCACCGCTCGTGTGAGCTCGACGCGGCGCGGCTTCCCCCACGTGCCAGCTTTGTTCTTGCGAGTGATGTAGACGGTCACCTTCGAGCCAGGTGTCCCGCGCAACCGATCAACCGCCTCTTGGAGAGGCATGTTGAGGGTCGACTCGTCGTTGATCTTCACGATTCGGTCTTTGCGCTCGAGCCCCGCCTTGAAGGCCGGCGTGCCGGGCATCGGCTTGATGACGGTGAGGTGTCCGTCGCGAATCGAGATGACGATGCCGAGCCCCCCGAACTCACCGCGAGTGCTGGTCTGCATCTCTTTGAACACGTCCGGATGGAGCAAAGTCGTATGGGGGTCGAGGGTCCGAAGCATACCGTTGACCGCCAGATATTCGACGTCCCGAAGCTCTAGGTCTTCTTCGTTTTGGAGGTGCTCCTGAAGGAACTCGAAGACCTCACGAAACCGGCCGGCCAGCTCCCAAGGGCTGGTCACGTCCGAAATCACGAACTCGCTCTGGTCGCCGTTGACCTGCACGGTGAGGGTGTCGGCCCCGTCTTCGTAGTGGACGAGGACCGGCGCGATGCTCCGCTGAATCGCGTTGAGCCCGGCCAGCATCATGCGCTGGTGGTCGACTCGCGTGGGATCGACGTAGTGCTCGTTCACCTCGAGGATCGCGCGGTTCATCACCGTGAGCTTGGTGAGATCCCAGGGCGTCTGCGCACGGGCGGCACGGGCCCGTGGGGAGGTGTCGATGTCGATTTGGAGGCCGTTTTCGCGCGGCCAACCGAAGGAAATGGTGAACGCCGCCAGGACGACAACCAATCCTAGTAAGGGCTTCCAGAGTCTTCTCATGTAGTTTGGGGGGGCAGGAGAGGGGTGGTTGAGTGTAGCTTTGTTATCCCAACTGGCCAACGTACCCTTTGTCAACACTGAACAAGGGTCGGGACAGTGGTCTTCCCCACGAATATTGCACTTAGACGTACCTAAGGTTATCGAACGAGCGTGCCAAGCCGCATTCTTCGACAACAGATCGCCATGCCGGTGCTCGAGATATGCCACGAGCTCCGCGACGCCGGTGAGCGGGCTTGGGTCGTAGGCGGCTGTGTCCGAGACACTCTGCTTGGAGAGCCCGTCAGCGACTGGGACGTCGCGACGTCGGCGCTGCCTGAAAAGGTGCAGCACACCTTCCGCAAGGTGATCCCCACAGGCATCGACCACGGGACCGTGACCGTGCTTTGGAAGGGCGGCGCCTACGAGGTAACGACGCTTCGAGGGGAGGGCGCGTACAGCGACGGGCGAAGACCCGATAACGTCGTGTTCGTTGGGGACATCGACCAGGACTTGGCTCGGCGAGACTTCACGGTGAACGCGATCGCGTACGACCCGGTCGACGGACGGGTCGTCGATCCGTTTCATGGCCTCGTCGACATGCGGAGCAAGGTCCTCCGGGCGGTTGGCGAACCGAAAGAACGCTTCCAGGAGGACGGGCTTCGGATTCTCCGGGGCGCTCGCTTCGTAGCCACGCTGGATTTCGAGCTCGAGGACGCGACCGAGGCTGCCTTTCGGGACGCACTCGACACCTTTCGTAAAGTCAGCCCGGAGCGCGTACGAGAGGAATGGCTCAAGACCATGAAGGCGAGGGCGCCCTCGCGGGCGTTCGAAGTGATGCGACGAACCGGCATCCTCGAAGTGACGTACCCCGAGCTTCTCGAGCAGGTTGGGTGCGAGCAAAACCAATGGCACGCCTATGACGTCTGGAACCACACGATGCGGGTCCTCGACGAATCGGAGGGCGATCCGATCGAACGCATGGCGGCGCTTCTTCACGACGTCGCCAAACCCCGCACGCGCGCCCGCTCCGACAAGACCGAAGATTGGACGTTCTATCACCACGAGCGTATCGGGGCGGACATGGCCGAGCGGTGGCTCCGCGACTACAAGTTTTCGAATCGCGAACGAGAGCTGATCGTCGGCCTCGTTCGTCATCACCTGATCTGTTACAGCAACGAATGGACCGACGCGGCGGTGCGCAGGTTCATGAAGCGCGTGGGGCCGGACAACGTCGAGCCGCTCCTTCGCCTGGGGCACGCAGACGCGCTTGGCAAAGGTCGCAATGTCGAAGAGGAGCTCGAGGCGCTTAAAGAGCTGCGCAGCCGAATCGACGAGCAAGTGGAGCAGGGCGGTGCTCTGACGGTGCAGGACCTGGCGATCGATGGCAGGGATGTCGTCGAGCACCTCGAAGGCGGCCCCGGCCCTGCGGTCGGGCAAGTGTTGCGGGAGCTACTGGAGAGGGTGATCGAGGACCCGTCATTGAACACGCGGGACAAACTGATGCCGATCGTGGAGCAGCTAGCGCCGGAGCTGGAGAAGCAGGGGCGGTGACAGCGCCAGTGTCAGTGCCAGCGTCAGTGTCAGTGCCAGCGCCTGTGTCTCTTTCGGTGCATCGCATCGATTCCGTCGGCGACGTCAGGCTAAGCGCTGCGAGCCCGAGTGGACAGTCCCTTTTTTGCGGGTCTAGCTAGTCGCCGTGTACGAGGCGGCTGTAGACGATGTCGCCTCCGACGATCGTCCGTAGGACGCGCGTGTCGCTGATGTCCGTCGGCTCGATGTCGAAGAGGTTTCGATCGAGGACAATCATGTCCGCGAATTTCCCTTCTTCGATCGAGCCTAGATCCCCTTCCGCTCCAAGAACGTGAGCGCCATGCAGTGTGGTGATCGCGACCGCCTGCTCCAAGGTCACCGCTTCCTTCGGATTGAGCCGGCCG
>Ga0255058_10000315_pt1 | contig 28895 bp, 21 predicted proteins | sample Cases_109_9_MG_FD_188637 | JGI IMG/M metagenome (GOLD analysis project Ga0255058, IMG submission 188637) | Seawater microbial communities from Amundsen Gulf, Northwest Territories, Canada - Cases_109_9 | ecosystem: Environmental > Aquatic > Marine > Gulf | place: Canada: Northwest Territories... | reverse complement strand
CATTAGAGCATCAAAAAAAGATTTTCAAGTCAAATTCCCCTTTTTAAGCATTCCAATCCTCCTGATTGCCCTCTCAAAATTTAATTCAAAGGTAGAATTAGAAATATTGTAAAAATAGATCTGAAAAAGATGGCAGGCAAAGTGTTTCTTCCTCCCGAGGTTAATCCCCGTTAGAGATAGGGAACGACCCAAGATAGTTTTAAAAGTAGAACCATTATTTTACTAGTCGTTTCCGTAAACCCTGACGGGATAAAACCATAAAAATATAACAAGAAAAGGAAAATTCAAATGAAAAAAAAATTTTCAGTGCTGTAATTTTAAGCGCTCTAGACAGATATTGCTAAAATTTTGCGCAAAAAAATAAGTCTTAAAATAATACATTTTAAATAAGCCTAAATCCTCTGAAAGTATTATCCTATGCAATTCAAAAAGTTAGAAAGAATTATCTCCAGAGATCATATTTTTGGCATATCTATTGCTTTTATATAAATTTTTCCTCTTCGTAGGATGAGAGAAATATAGGATGACAGGCACAACTTAAACGAATTTTAGAGTAAACCTTAATGTTGCAAATTTTATGAAACAAACTGATATTCTTGATAAAAGAACTGATTCCAGATATCCTTTTCAAAAAAAATGCACCCTCGTAAGATATGGGTTTGGGGTTATCCAATCGCAAACAGTTAATGTTGCAAAACTTGGATTAGGAGTAAGAATCAATGGCAATATCCCATTGGAAAAAGGCGACAAGCTATTTGTTTCTATTCCATGTGCGCAGTATTCCTCTCGGGCAGAAGTTCGATGGATAAATAAGCATTTAAACACCTTAGGCCTTAAACTTTTTTCTTGCTTATATCATTGAGTTTTTTCCCTTGCCATTTTCCTAACAAGCTACGAGTAATGCGATATTGCTTGTTCTATCATGCGGTCCCAGAATATGTTGGAGAAGGCTCATTGAAAGAGGAAACTATAACTGCCAATTTTGTTTCTTGTTAAATTGTTTGCCTGTTAAGGGTTTGCCCCAATGCAAGGTTTCACATGAATATTTGATTTTAAACTAGTCTGGAGGTTTGGTTTTGGGGAGATACCCGGATTCCTGACTAGCTTTTAACCATACTTACATCCTTCAGACGCTTTTCCACGAAACTTTGCCATTCTTTCTCCTCTTCATCTGAAATATCAGAAGGGATTCGAATAGGTTCGCCTACGTTCAGAGTTATTAATGACAACGGTTTTGGTATCTGGAAACCATCCCAGCTTGGGGCTTCCCAAAAGCTTGAGTAGTTAACAGCCACTGGTATTAATGGAACCTGCATTTTTGCGGCAAGCTGTATAGGGCCTTTCTTCATTTTATATTTCGGGCCTCTGGGCCCATCTGGAGTAAAACTAACGTTTTGGCCTGTTTTCAACTGCCTGATAGCTTCAGACATTGCCGCCGATCCCCCTTTAGAGCTAGAGCCCCGGATATCTTTAATGCCGAAATATCTAATAACATCGACAACATACTGACCGTCACGTGAAGGACTGACTATTGCCGATGTTCTTCTCCGGAGATATGAAGGAAACATTGCCGGAAAGAGAAAAAGTCTATTATGCCAGGTAACGGATATACACGGGTTATTTCTGGCATATTCAAAGCAGTTGAAAGGATCATTGATTCTTGTGATCATCAGTAGCTTCATAGCTCTTATGGCAAGAACAACGGGCAGAAATATCCATCCGGGAAGCTTCTTCCTCTTTTTGGGAATTTTCTTTAACGCCTTAAATGGCTCAAATGGGGTCACGCTTATGTTATTACCTAAAGATTATAGATGGCAGAAAAAAATACCTTGTAACATCTTATCAAAAAAAAGACTAATCTTTCTACCTTTGGGGTTCGCGCCAAAATGTAGACATTTTAATTTCAATATCATGTCCAGGGATTAGATTTATTAAGGGTCTAAGTTCGAAAAAGGTAAAGGAGAATTACTAGAAAAAAGATATTTTGCCCAACCAGCAAATAACCCATCTTTTTTATGTTTAATTCTTTTTTATCCAGGAAAATTCCGGCAAAAATATGCGCAGTAATGGGAACCAAGGCAATGAAATAGGCTGAATGGATTAGGCCAGCTAAAAAAAGAGAATAAAAAATACCTATTGAAATGCACCAACCAGCCACTAGGTTTCTTGAAAATAATAATTTATCCCATAAATCCTTTATTTCCCTTCGGTTTTTATATATTCCTATCTTGTGATGAACGTATAAAAAACCGACTTGAAAGAAAGCAATATGCAAGATCCAAAGCAAAAGAACCTTGCTGTCCCATTTCCCCGTGGTGACATAATAGGCGGCCGGAGCCGTAAGGGTAAGGCCTAAAAGGGCTATGAGCTGCTGACTGATTCGGTTTATTTTTTTTTGAAATACCAGAAAATAATAAAAAACAAATATTACGAAAGCAAGAGATCCTAATAGTGAAAGATTGAAGAGTTTAAAATAAAAAAAAAGGATGGACGCGGCCAAGAGAAATAAAATAAACATCAACAAAACATAGTAATAAAAAAAAGTGACGTCTCTATATTCCCCCATTTTATTTGGGCTTGAAAAATAAAATTCCATGGCCCCCCTTAAAAGGTAGAGAGAAACAACACAAATGAGCAAAATTAACGTTGGAAACCCTGGATTTTCGCTGGCCCAAGCGCCTGCGCAAAAAGGGACAAGCAGGATAGCCCAAGCCCCATGCTCTTTTGGAAAAATTTCAGAAATTTTTACGGACTGTTTCATTGAAAGTATTTGTGGGGCTAAACCTTCACAATGCGCGGAGAGTTTAGCGAACAAAATCAAATAATATTACACTCCTTTCTCTGAAGATTCTCTCTCGCTTGCCGCGGAGAGTTTTAATGGATATTGAATAACCTGTTTTCTTCACCTGCGATAATAAGTTCTTGAAAAATTTAATTTGCCCCCTATCTCGTTAATCCATAGTAATTCTTATTAAAATTTTTAAATTAAAATATCCAATAATCCTTTTTCTATAATTTTTTACACCTTGCCTCTGACCCTTCTTCAAGCCTTCATTAAAAATTCAACTTTGGAAATGAAGCTTAATGATTATAAATTAATGCAATCTAAATTTTAATCATAATTGATGTTTTAAAAGAAAGAAAATTAAGATTAAGCTATGCAATTAATTAAGAGCAATGAGGATAAAGTTTTGAATTCAAACAATGTTTAGTTATCAAGTGTTTATAGGATTTGCCTTGACTTGATAAAGTTGAATCCATTAGAGTGATAAAAGGTCTCGGTTCAATTTTAACCAAGTATTTTCTCAGTATACCTTTAATAATGCAGTTGAAGCAGTTTTCCTTATAAGCGCTACAAATATATCCAGGGAGAATGTGTCGATGCAGAAAATTGGTGGTGCAACAAAAGAATATGGACTTGATAAACATGGATTAAATAACTTGGGCAATGTTTATTGGAACTTGACATCAACGGAATTGGTGGAAATGGTTATTAAACGCCAGGAAGGAACTTTGGCAAATGGCGGTTCTCTGGCAGTAAAAACTGGACTCTATACGGGAAGATCGCCAAATGACAAATTTGTGGTTCAAGAGCAAAGCAGTGAAAAACACATTTGGTGGGGGGAAGTAAATAAACCGATAAGTGAAGATAATTTTAATACGGTGCATCGTCATCTCCTTTCCTACTTTGAAGGACATGATCTTTTTGTGCAGGATCTTTTCGTTGGGGCAGATCCCCAATTTCAAATGCCAATCAGAGTGATAACTAAAGACGCATGGCACAACCTTTTTGCAAGGAATATGTTTATATGCCCTGAAAAGCCGAGGAAGGCTGGCGGCCATATCCCAGAATTCACTGTTATCAATGCGCCTAATTTTCAATCCATACCGGAAAGAGATGGAACCAATTCAGAGACATTTATACTAGTTCATTTCGGTAAAAAATTAATTTTAATAGGCGGCACCAGTTATGCTGGCGAGATTAAAAAATCTATTTTTTCGGTAATGAATTACAAGCTCCCTTTGCAAAATGTTCTTTCCATGCATTGCTCTGCCAATGTTAGTAAAAAAGGGGATGTGGCAATATTTTTTGGCTTGTCAGGAACAGGGAAAACAACCCTTTCGGCTGATCCGGAAAGACGCTTGATTGGCGATGATGAGCATGGCTGGAGCGATAACGGTGTATTTAATTTCGAAGGCGGCTGTTACGCAAAGGTTATTAACCTCTCGGAAGAAGAAGAGCCGGAAATTTATAAAACTACCAGAATGTTCGGAACGATCCTGGAAAATGTTCCTATCGATATTAAATCGAGAGAGATTGACCTGAACGATAGCTCCTTAACGGAAAACACCAGGGCATCATATCCTGTCACACATATTGAAAATTGCGTTTATCCTGGAGTAGGAGGCCATCCTAAAAATATTATTATGCTTACCTGCGACGCCTTTGGCGTTTTGCCCCCCATTGCCAAAATAACTCCGGAGCAGGCCATGTACCATTTTCTATCGGGTTACACCGCAAAAATTGCTGGAACTGAGAGGGGAATGGGGAAAGAGCCTCAAGCGACTTTCAGCGCTTGTTTTGGAGCTCCATTTATGGCGCTTCACCCAACAGTATATTCCAGGCTGCTGGGAGAAAAAATTGCCAAACATAAATCCAATTGCTGGTTAGTCAATACTGGTTGGACCGGCGGTCCTTATGGAATTGGCAAACGAATGGATATTCACCATACGAGAGCGTTGTTAAATGCCGCCCTGGACGGCGCTTTGGAAAATGTCCCCTTCAGAGAAGGCAAAATTTTTGGTCTTCACTCACCCGTTTCCTGTCCTGGGGTGCCCTCTGAGATACTGCACCCTGTGAATGTCTGGGCAAACAAAGAAGAATATCTGGTGAAAGTCAGAGAATTAGCTATGAGGTTTCATGATAATTTCAAAAGTTTTTCCAGTATGGTAAGCCCCGAAGTGTTGGAGGCGGGGCCAAAATTAGGTTAACCTTAATGTTAAGTAATTAGCTTCATGCTTTTAGCATGGGTGAACAAGCGATTAGGTTTAAAATAAAGGCTGGTCTTGATATTTTCATTATGCGCTAAAGGCATTCCATTCTATTTCTTTCCTTCCCGTTTTGAAATGCTTGTATATTTTTTATAATCTCATCTACAAGCCTTTTTCTTGCCTCTCGACTAGCCCAGGCAATGTGAGGGGTTAGGAATATTCTCTCTGGATTTTTGATATGAAAAAGAGGGTTATCTTTTCCTGGGGGCTCGCTTTGCAGGACATCAAGGCCGGCGGCCATTATTAGCTCCTCATCTAAAGCGATTGCTAAATCCCTTTCATTTACGATTCCTCCTCTTCCAAGATTAAGCAGAATTGCATTCTTTTTCATCATTTTGAGTTTTTTTATATCAATCAAATTAACCGTTCTTTCATTCAAAGGAGAATGGATGGAAATAATATCGGAGGTTTTTAAAAGCTCATCCAGCGTATTATGGTGATATGGTTGATGGAGGTTTTTCCCGCTTGTGGAATAATAGCTCAAATCGCATCCAAAACTTTTTGCGGATTTTGCGACGCCTTTGCCTATAGTCCCTAACCCAATTATCCCCCACTGTTTTCCATCCAATTCAAAAAAAGGCCTATCAAGATGTGTGAAAATTTTGCTTTCACACCAGTTTTTGCCTTTTGTATATTCATTGTAATAACCTGAATGGTTCAAAAGATAAAAAAGCATAGAGAAAGTATGACATACAACACTTGGACTTGAATATCTCGAAACGTTGCTTACCCCAATTCCCAATTCCTTTGCTTTTTGTAAATCGATATTATTTACTCCCGTAGCTGCCACGCAAATAAACTTTAAATTCTTTGATTGAGCTAGAATTTTTTCGTCGAAGACAACCTTATTAGTAACGACGATATCAACATTGGCTGTTCTTTTTAATGTCTCGCTTTTAGTTGTGGTTTGAAAGATTTCAATCTCTCCTAACTCGTTGAAATTCCTTAAATCCGTATCTCCAAAAGTCGCGGCATCAAGCACAACAATTTTCATTTTTTATTCCCACTATAAAAAAAATCAAGTTTTAAATATATTTTTTGCTTCTGCAAGCATCACGCAAAAAAGAAGAAATCAAGGAGATATTTAAGAGATTATTTTTCTAACCCGGAAATTAAGCGTAGCGCTATAAATTGGAAGGGTCTTTTAGTAAATCTGCCACATGGCAAATGGGGCGGCTATAGTTGGCTCGGTTTAAGATATCCTTTAATTGCATTTGACAGGAGGGGCATCCGGTGGCAACAATATCCGCGCCCGTCCTTTTGATGCTTTCCGCTTTTCTTTTCCCTATTTCAAGGGAAAGATCGTAATGTTTAATATTAAAACCCCCGGCCCCTCCACAACAAGCATCAGGATTATCCATTTCTACAAATTCTACCCAGGGAAGGGATTTCAATAGCTCCCTTGGCTCTAAATGCACATTTTGTCCTCGTTTTAAATGACAAGGATCATGATAAGTAACTTTAACTTTATTTTTAAAAGAATTTTTTTTGTTGTCATGTTGGATTCCAATATGAGCCGCAAAGAATTTATGGAAATCCATAACTTTATCTGTAAAATTTAAACGATGGCCATTTAAATTGAGCAGAATTTTATAAATGGATTTTAAGACATTCCCGCATGTAGCGCAGTTCGTAATGATATAATCAGGATTTAATTTAGATAACAGCGAAAAGTTTTTTTGGGCCAGTTTTAAAGCGGTTTTTTGGTCCCCCATATAATAAGCAGGCGCGCCGCAGCATATTATATTTTTTGGAATAATGGTTTCAATATTATTGGTCTTCAATAGATCAATAATGTTATGCCCTGCATCTTGATATACATAATCGGTCATACAACCGGTAAAAAAAACTACCCGCATCTTTGGGTTTTTGACCCTGATAATTTCTGGAACTTCATTTTTCAGGTTCCTTTTTCCAAACTCGGGAAAACTCTTTTTAACGCCACTTCTAATAAAAGGCAGTAATTCTTTGAGCCACCCTTCTACCGGAATTCGATCGTAAAACAACTTGTTCGCAAATCCCAGGAGTTTAAACATTGGATAAAGAGGCCGCTCTTTACTAACAAAATATTTGAGAATTGCTTTAGTGAAAAAATCCGGGTCTTTTTCGAAATACTCACTCTTTGCGGCATTAATAATTTTAACCGGGTCCACTCCACTGGGACATTTAGAAACGCAGCTTAAACAACTTGCGCATGTGGATAAATACTCATTGAAATTATTTGACATCTTGAGTTCCCCTTCCAATACAGCTTCCACTAAGGAAAGCCTGCCCCGCGCAACCATGGTTTCATCACCTGTGGTTAAATAGGTAGGGCATTCTGAAAGGCAAGTTCCGCATTTTACACAACGTGAAACTTCATTTCGATATTGTTCTAAAGAAGGTGTCATGACATTTAGATTAGCATAAACTTAAAAATGAAGGGAGGAGAATTTAGTTCTATTTTTTGAAGCGGGGCGCAGGCGAGACAGAAACACAAGAATTGGCTTGAGTTTTTCATCCGTTCCAAATAAATTTGACAATAATTTTTATATCTGATAGCTTTGAAAACTTGATATTATTCGCTCTAATTGTTTGTTAATTCTTATTTTTTTTCAAAAATAGTCTATGGCTGCTTGGGATGATTTTCCAAAAAAAGAAGGATCTGGAAGGCCAGGGGGAGAAAGTGGTTTCCCCATTGAATTTCCGAAAATTAATCTTCCGCCTATAAAACCCGGAAATATAATTATTGGCATCGCCATATTATTTTTAATCTGGCTGGGCACAGGCGTCTTTTATAAAGTTAATCCCGATGAACAGGGGATTGTTCTAAGGTTCGGCAAATACAACCGCACAGCCACTCCAGGGCTCAATTTTAAGCTTCCTGTCCCTTTGGAAACGGTGGAGAAACCAAAAGTGACCAAGGTGGAAAGGGAAGAAATCGGATTTCGCATCACTAGTCCGGGTCCTCCAGCCCGATATACAGACGTTCCTTCAGAATCTTTGATGCTTACGGGGGATGAAAATATTATTGATATAGATCTTGTTGTTCAATACAAGATTTCAGACGCTGTGGAATATTTGTTTCAAGTGCGCATGCAAAGGAAGGCGATCAGGGATGCCACCGAAGCCGCTATCCGAGAAGTAGTGGGGAGAACAGACATCGATGCTACTTTAACGGTGGGCAAGTTTGAAGTCCAAAATGAAACCAAAGAGCTCGTCCAGAATATATTGAATAGTTACGGAATGGGCATACAAATTGTCGCGGTTCAATTGCAGGACGTGCATCCGCCAAAACAGGTTGTGGACGCATTTAAAGATGTTGTCAGCGCGAGGGAAGATCGAGAGCGGTTAATAAATGAAGCGCATGGATATGAAAAATCTGTTATTCCTGAAACAAGAGGAAAAGCCGCGCAGATAGTAAAATTGGCCGAGGCTTATCGCTCGGAGAAGATAACTAAAGCCAAAGGCGATTCTTCAAAGTTTGAAAAGATTTTGGAAGAATATTTAAAGGCGGAGGATATTACCAGAAAAAGGATTTACCTTGAAACCATGGAAGAAATTTTGCCAGGCATAGAAAAAATTATTGTTGATCCAAAAAGCGGAGGAATTCTTCCGATTTTACCTTTGGGACCCAGAGCTCAAGGCAAGATTGAAGATTTAAGAAAATAACGATGATTAAAAACCTTGGAATAGTTATTGTAATCCTTGTTTTTGCCACATTGAACTTAAGTGTTTATACCATTGATATGAGAGAGCAGGCTGTTTTGACTCAATTGGGAAAGCCGGTAAAAGAAACAAAGGACCCGGGGTTGCATTTTAAACTTCCTTTTATACAAACAGTCACCAAGTTTTCCAATCAACTCTTAGACTATGATTCTGCCCCAACAGAAATACTGACCAAAGACAAAAAAAATCTTGTGATTGATAATTATGCCAAATGGAGAATTATTGATCCTCTTAAACTTCTTCAAACTGTGCGGGATGTCAATGGGGCGCAATCCCGGCTTGACGATATTATCTATTCAGAATTAAGAGTAGAGCTTGGTCGCCATAATTTGGTTGATATTGTTGCAAAGACCAGAGATGCCGTTATGAGAATTGTGACGGAACGGAGCAACGAAAAAGCAAAGGAGTATGGAATTTCTGTGATAGATGTAAGGATCAAAAGGGCGGATATGCCGCCAGAAATCGCAAATTCGATTTATAATCGCATGAGAACTGAGAGACAAAGAATTGCCATGGAATATCGATCTCAGGGAAAAGAAGAGGCCCAAAAAATCAGAGCGGAAACCGATAAAACCAAGATAGTTCTTCTGGCTGAGGCCTATAAGAAAGAGCAAGAGCTACGCGGAGAAGGAGACGCTAAGTCTATTAAAATCTATGCCGCGGCTCTGGGAAAAAACCCAGAATTTTATAGCTTTTTACGGACCATGGAAGCATACAAAGTTCTTTTCAAAGAAAAATCCACCGTTATATTGCCCCCTGACACAGAATTTTTTAAATATCTAAAAGAATCCAAGTAACTTAAAAAATTTTCATTGATATCAAAGATCTCGATGTCGCCAAGCCTAATTTTTTTGCCTGTAAACCCCTTTAGAGAACTATGTTCTTTAACGACTATAGATGGTGGCATTGAACCACGCTAGAGATAGGGAACGACCCAAGATAGTTTTAAAGGTAGATGCATTATTTTACCAGCCGTTTCCGTAATCTCTAACGGGGTGAACCATCATCTATCAAGGAATGATCTATACCACCAACAGGAGTCGGTGGCTTTCTCTAACGGGGTAAAGATCCCATTCCTGTATCAATTTTTTAACAATTATTTTTTCGACTAAGGAGGTAGAAAATGCGCAGCACAATTTTAAACTTATTCGGAAAGTCTCCCTTTAAGCCTCTTCAAGAGCATATGGAGAAAGTTAAAGAATGTTTGGACTATATCCAGCCATTATTTGATTCTCTTGCCAAAGAAGACTTCAAAGAGGTTAATGCAATATCCAAAAAGATTATGAAGCTGGAGCATAAGGCAGATAAAATTAAAGACAAAATCCGGGATAATTTGCCGGCAAATCTTTTTCTTGCAGTGGATAGACGAGATGTATTGAATTTGCTCTCAGCCCAGGACTCCATATGCGACGCTATTGAAGATCTTGCTGTTGTTTTAAATTTAAGAGAGATGAAACCCCTGGAAAAATTAAATCCCCTTTTGGATGATTTAGTGAGCCGAGTGATTCAGGTGGGTCATTTAACGGCTTGTGTCATCCTGGAATTAAATAATCTGTTGGAAGCTTCATTTGGAGGGGCGGAGGCTGGAAAAGTGATTAAAATGATTGATGAAGTCAGTACTATGGAATGGGAAGCGGATAAGGCCCAATATAAATTAGTCCAAGGTTTGTTTAAGATGGAAAAAGAAGTAGATCCCGTCAGCATATTCATGTGGATGAAAATTTATCAGACATTGTCTCAAATTGCCGATGCATCGGAAAAAGTTACAAAATTACTGCGTTTATTTTTATCTAAATAAGGAAAAACAATTATAGCGGAAGCCATTGTCCTTCCTTGATCTATGATTTTTATTTTTCACTGCCATGAAATATTGTGGCAAATGGCGTCGCCAATTCCAAAGAGACTTTCATTGAATAAGGGCTTTTACCCCAAAACAGGCCCTCCTTGAAAGTCTATTTTAAATTTCTTAAGGGCCGTTCTAATCCGAACCGGCTGCCATCATTACAACCAATAACCAGCCATAAAGGAGCAAATATTGTTGAATTTGGATAGTGTAATTTTAGCTATAGCTGTAATCGGAGGATTTTATATGGCATGGAATATTGGGGCGAACGATGTGGCAAACTCAATGGCTGATGCTGTGGGATCGAAAGCAATTTCTCTCTTCTGGGCGGTGGTGCTTGCCGGGATATTTGAATTCTGCGGCGCTGTGTTCGTGGGCAGCCATGTGACAAACACTATTCGCAAAGGGATTATAGATACCCAAGTATTCTCGCATGAGCCAATGCTTCTGGCCTATGGGATGCTTTCCGCTCTTTTGGCTGCCGCTCTCTGGCTAAATATGGCATCTTTTATGGGGATGCCCGTTTCCACAACTCATTCCATAGTGGGAGCTGTCACAGGGTTCGGACTTCTTGTCGCGGGGTTCCAGCACGTTCAGTGGAGCACACTTGGCCAGATTGTGGCAAGCTGGTTTATTTCACCTATTGCCGGCGGCCTTATCTCATACCTATTTTTTAGACTTATTCTGCGGTTTATATTGAACAAAGAAAAACCGATTATTGCGGCGAAGAAGGTTATGCCAGTTTTTGTTTTTTTTATATTTGTGGCGATAATTCTTGGAACTATATTTAAGGGGCTGAAACATATTCACCTGAACTTAACCGGCTATGATGCAATGATTTTTAGCGTATTGGGAGGATTTTTGGCAGCTATGGTTTCTGTCTTTTTTTTGAGGAATGTTGGGGAGGCCGATGGTGAATCCCAACTTTCTCAACAATTAGCCAGTGTAGAGAAAATATTTACCACGCTGGTTGTAATTACCTCCTGTTCTGTCGCTTTTGCGCATGGAGCTAATGATGTCGCTAATGCCATTGGCCCGCTTGCGGCGGTGATTGAGATAATCAAAACAAACGCGGTTCCGAAACAGGTAGAGGTGGAGTTATGGATACTTGTTCTGGGCGGAGGAGGAATTTTTATCGGCCTTGCCACCTTCGGTTATAAGGTCATGCGTATGGTGGGCACCAATATTACTGAGATTACTCCATCAAGGGGTGTTGCGGCCGATGTAGGGACAACTATAACCGTGCTTGTCTGCTCCCAGATGGGTCTTCCGATTTCGACAACACACACACTGGTAGGAGCAATCCTTGGGGTAGGCCTTGCGCGAGGTATTCCCGCAATTAACCTTAAGGTCGTGACCCGGATTTTTGGGTCATGGATTGCCACTATTCCGATCACGGCTGGGCTGGCGGTCTTATTTTATAGCATTATAAAATGGCTCGTTATTTAAGCCAGAGCGAAGTCAAAACAATTAGCCGCTTAAATGGCTCCATCTGATAGCTTCAACATAGTTTTGTTTCTATGGGATGCCCCGCGTGGCCAAGGGGCCACAAGCAAAATGAATTCACCGCAAAGACGCAGAATTCGCAAAGAAAGAAAATATAATTATTTTTCTTGGCGTCCTTTGCGCCTCTGCGGTTAAAAAACAATATTAATTTTAATAAGTTACCCGCAAAACTTTGTTAAAACCAGGATGTTGCAAGATTGTAGTACAGAACACATTACAATTTTATCTTTTTCACAAATAAAACATTAGGTATTTTCAATATTTCTTCTTCTGCTTTATCGGTTAAAGCAGAATCGAGATTCACAATGGCCATTGCCTTTCCTTTTACTATTGTTCTGCTTAAATTAAATCCGGCAATATTGATATTATTTTTTCCTATAACAGTTCCAATTTTTCCGATAACTCCAGGAGCGTCTATGTTGGAAAAAACCAGCATATTTCCTTCAGGCGCGGCTTCAATGGGATACTCATCAATACGCACAATCCTGGCCTCTTTTTTTCCAAATAAGGTCCCCTGAATTATTTTGGATTCCTTGTCAGTAGTAACTTCCACGGAAATGAGGGAGGCAAAATCATGGGGTTCGCTTGATTTGGATTCCAAAACCTCAATGCCTCTTTCCTTGGCAATAATTGGGGCATTGACTGTATTCGCTTCTATAAATACGCTTAACAGGCCTTTTAACGCCGCAATAGTTATTGGTTTAGTCTCCAATTCAGCGACATCTCCGCTGTACATGATGTTTATTTGCTGAATTCCGCCATCACAGAGCTGGGACTGAAGGGAGCCAATCTTTTCGCTAAGATAAATGTAAGGCTGAATTTTTCTTAAAGTTTCAGCGTCCACAGAAGGCACATTTATGGCGTTTCTTATTTGGCCTTTTATTAGGTAGTCCACAATTTGCTCTGATATGCCTATTGACACATTCTCTTGAGCTTCATCTGTTGACGCGCCTAGATGGGGTGTGCAGATCACTTCATCTTTGAGAAGCAGCGGATTTTCACCTGGAGGTTCTTTTTCAAAGACATCGAGGGCCGCGCCGGCCACTCTTTTTTGGTTGATGGATTTTAAGAGATCCGATTCATTTATTATTCCGCCTCGAGCACAGTTTATAATACGCACTCCGGGTTTCATCTGGTTAATGGTTTTCTCACAAATGAGATTTTTTGTTTCTTCAGTATTTGGAACATGGAGGGTTATATAATCTGATCGTTTTAAAAGTTCATCCATATCCACCAAATCAATTCCTGTTTGTTGAGTTGATTCTTTTGATATATACGGATCAAAAACTATGACGTTCATTTGAAGGCCTCTGGCTAGCCTGGATACAATTTGTCCAATTTTGCCAAAGCCGATAATTCCCAATGTTTTATTATAAATTTCCACGCCCATAAACTTTTTCTTTTCCCATAAGTTCTTTTTTAAGGAAGCTGTGGCCTGAGGAATTTTTCTGGATAAGGCTAATAGCATTGATATAGTGTGTTCCGCGGTTGTGATGGTATTTCCCTCCGGAGTATTCATGACGACTATCCCTTTTTTGGTGGCTGCCCTTAAGTCTACATTATCCACTCCAATTCCGGCTCTGCCAACTACTTTCAAATTACTCGCAGCATTGATAACCCCCTCCGTGACCTGGGTGGCGCTCCTGATTGCCAGGCCATCATATTGGCCTATTATGTCGATTAGTTCTTCCTGGGATAATCCAACTTTGACATCAACTTCAATACTATCCGCATTTTTGAGAACATTAATTCCACGCTCAGACAATTTATCGCTAACTAAGACCCTCATAAAGTTCTTCCTTTTTTAACAACGTAAGTTCCGGCTATTTTGTCGTGCCAACCCTGTTTGTTTTTATCGAAGACAACCCAAAAAAACCCCAAGCACATTGCAATTTCTGAAACAAAATAACCTAACCATCGAATAAAGGCAATCTTATAATTAATAGGATCCCCAGAGACTTGAATCACTTTCATTTTTAAGAAACCCTTTCCTGGAGTCTGCCCTATTGATCCATGAAAATATGTAAAATAAATTGAGCTTAAAATTAGGCCTATTAGGCAATACAGGATAAGATAGAAAGTGAGTTCCCTGCCTTGATGAGGATTCGCTCCAGTAAAGATGTCGATCAACCTTAACTGTCCTAAATCCAAGTTTCTTTTGAGAGGAAATAAACTTATGTTTACGGCGCTTTTCAGCAAAATAAAGTCAATAAATATGGCGACAGCTCTTTTCCAAAAACCAACTTTTACCCCTATATCCATTTTCACCTTTATTGACGGAAAGTAACATTTTAAAAATATTTACCCCGTGAGAGAAAGCCACCGACTTATGTCGGTATCATATATTATTCCTTCTATATGGAGTAAACCCCGTTAGAGATAGGGAACAATCCAAGATAGTTTTAAAAGTAGGCACATTATTTTTCCATTCGTTTCCGTAATCTCTAACGAGGTTCAATGGCGCCATCTATAGTCGTTAGAGAACATAGTTCTCTAACGGGGTTTACTCCATATCAATCCAATTCTAAATTTAAATCATCTTCCAAATTGTTATCTTGGTTTTTGTCTGCCTTTGTTTTTTTCTTTTTCATTTCTTCGTCACTTTCGAGGTCAAAATCCAAATCATCCAAATTTAAGTCGTCACTTATATCTTTTTCTTTGGTTTTTTCTTGTATTGGCTCTTCTTTCGTCGCGTCCTCCTTGCTTTTACTTTCCGGACCAAAATCTATATCATCCAAATCCACATTTAACTCTTCGTCTAATTCATTTTCTTTAATTTCATGTTTTTGTTCCTTAATCTCACTTTCTATCCCCTTTGCCTCCACATGCGGCTTTGTTTCTGTGTCTTCAATATCTTCAAGACTTAAATCAACATCGAAAGGCTCTTCTTGATCTGTATCTTTTAATATTGGCTCTGCTGATGTGGATGGCGGCTCGGAAACCATTTTTTCGGCCTGTCCACTGGCAGGTTCTGTTTCAGTTAAATTATTTGTGATTTCCTCAGCAGGTTCTCCTGTGTCTTCTGATTTTTTAGTTATCGCCTCCATTTCAGCGACAATATCTTCCAGGTCTTCCTTTTCGGTTTCATTCGCTATTTCCACTTCACCTTCCGCTTCGCTCGCTATTGCCCCTTCCTCTTCCCCCCCATCTTCCATTGTTACATTTTCTTCCTCTGCGGTTGCTATAGCATCATCAATTTCATCGTCCATTGTTATTGTCGCTTCTTCTTCCGCTTCATCCGCTATTGCTATCTCTCCTCCCTCTGTCTCTATCTCCAGGGATTCTTCCTCCAGGGATTCTTCCTCCTTGGACTCTCCCTCTTTCGCCTTCAAATATTCCAAAATCATTAAATCCTGTTGCTGAATTCCTCGGATGTTATGTTCAATTTTGAAAGCTTCTAAATTTTTTCCACAACTTTTGCACTCATTCAAATATTCAAAACTCACATAATTACATTTTGGACATTTCATAATATCCTCTCATATGGTTCAACATATAGAATTCTCACAAAATATTATAAGCTTCTTTATAGGATTGTAAAGGATTTTAAGATTTTTAACTCAAATCATTTCGCGAACATAAAATGGTGTTTAGAAAAATGGATCCAGCAAAAAGAAGTTTTATAGTATTTGCCCAAAGGTAATTTTTTTTGTATATTATTTTTATGCATTTCAGCGTTTTGTGGCAGTTCTTTTTTGGTATTAGTTCACCCAGATTATTTTTTTGCCACAAAGACGCAAAGAACAATAATTTTTTTAGAGGCATTACTATAATTTTCCTCTATGCCTTAGTTTCCCTATAAAATGGTTGTTTTTTCTTTTTAGCGCCTTTGTGGCTGAACTATTAAACCTTTTCAAATTGAGGTATGCCTGTGAAATATGAAGTTGTTATTGGTCTTGAAGTTCATGCTCAACTTAAAACCAAATCTAAAATATTTTGTTCTTGCAGTGTTTTATTTGGCTCAAAACCAAATCAGAACACTTGCCCTATCTGCCTTGGGATGCCGGGGACTCTGCCTGTATTAAATCGGGAAGTGGTAAATCTCGCAATTAAAATGGGCATTGCCACCAATTGTTCCATAGCCCCATTTTCTCGTTTTGCCAGGAAAAATTATTTTTATCCTGATCTTCCCAAGGGATATCAAATTTCCCAGTACGAATTCCCCTTATGCCAGGAGGGATATATAAATATTAACTCAAGTGGCCATTCAAAAAAAATTGGCATTACTCGTATTCATATGGAAGAGGATGCTGGAAAACTGATACATGGCGAGAACCTTGGAGAACCTGATAGCAGCTATGTTGATTTTAATCGCACAGGCGTCCCCCTCATCGAAATTGTCAGCGAGCCTGATATTAGAACGCCGGAGGAAAGCAGGGATTACCTGCTGAAGATAAAAGCAATCCTTGAGTACCTTGATATCTGCGACTGCAACATGGAAAAGGGAAGCCTTCGCTGTGATGCCAACATATCTCTTCGCCCTGCGGGAGAGAAAAAGCTTGGCGTCAAAGCGGAGTTGAAAAACATGAATTCATTCAAGAATGTTCAGAAAGCTATAGAGTATGAAATCAAGAGGCAAACCTGCGTTTTGATCGAAGGAGATAAAGTTGTTCAGGAAACTAGGCTCTGGGATGCGGAAAAAAATGAAAGTTTTTCCATGAGAAGCAAGGAAGAAGCGCATGATTATAGATATTTCCCGGAGCCAGACCTCGCGCCAATTGTGGTTAATAAGGAATGGGTGGAAAACCTTAAGAAGGACCTTCCCGAACTTCCCGACGAAAAAAGAATCCGATTTGTTGAGCATTATAAGATTCCGGAATATGACGCTGGAGTTTTAACTTCCAGTCGTTTATTGGCAGATTACTACGAAAAATGCGTAAGATTGTTTCCGCAGCCAAAAATAGTTTCCAATTGGGTAATGGGGGATCTTCTCAGGTATTTAAAGAAAGAGGATAAAGATATAAAAGATTGTTCCATTACTCCGGAAAACCTGGCTGATTTGCTTAAAATGATTGATAATAAAACTATCAGCGGAAAAATAGCAAAAACAGTTTTTGAGGAAATGGTTTTTTCTGGCACTTCCCCTGAGCAAATTGTTAAGAAAAAAGATCTCATACAAATATCCGATGAAGACGCCATTTTAAAAATTGTGCTGGAAGTTTTAAATAAAAACCAATCTCAGGTGGAGGCTTATCGAAAAGGAAAAATCCAACTACTTGGATATTTTGTGGGACAAGTAATGAAAGCCTCTCATGGAAAGGCCAACCCTGGCATAGTAAATAAGTTGTTGAAAAACAATTTGGAATAGTTTGCTGAATTTTTTTTAATCTTTGCTCTTTAAACCCAAATTGTTTTATCTGATGCCAGGCCGATTTTGTTTTTCTTTTTGAAAGGATCAATAAATGGAAAAGTTTCCAAAACTGTTTATCAAAGCAAGCATATATTATCTTATTGCGGGAGCGACGATTGGCGTGCTAATGGGAACTCGCCTTGCCGTTAGCTCTGAGCTCAGGTTTGTTCATATCCATGCAAACTTGCTCGGGTTTATTTCTATGATGATTTTTGGAGTGGCCTATCATATTTTACCTCGGTTTAATGCTAGACCTCTTAAGTATCCTAACTGGGTTCCTGTTCACTTTTACCTTATGAATATTGGTTTGGTCGGATTGCTCATTTTTTATATGGCAGGCGGGTATTGGGGATCCGGCATTAAAAGTATTTTGCTTGGTTTTTTCTCCATAGCCACTGGAATATCTATTCTTATGTTTGCGATAAATATTTTATCCGTGTTAATAGAGCCACAGTTAATCACGCCTATGCCGGCGCCCTCATCTTCAGGAAAGGAAGAAAACAAAATTCCTTCATCTGTCCCTTTATCGGTTTCGTCTAATCCCCCTTCTGACAAAGAGGAGCAAACTCCATCCATGCCTGATATCGGGAATGGAAAAGGGATTAAAAAAGGCGAAAAATGCCGCGCCGATGTCATGATTGGCAAACTCCTGGAGATTTATCCGGAAACCAGAAAAGTTTTCGCGAAACATTATGGCGAATCATGTTTTACATGCCCGGGGCAGGCGTACGAGACGGTGGACCAAACGGCGTCAATGCATGGCCTTGATGTCAATATCATTTTAAAAGATATTAATGAAGAAATTGAAAAGGCTTTAAACAAGAACCAATAAGGTTGAATATTTGGAGTTTGCCAGACAGATAAAGGGGTATTCATAAAATGGCCAGGGCCACAACCAAAATGAATTCACCGCAAAGACGCAGAGTTCGCAAAGAAAGAAAATATAATTATTTTTCTTGGCGTCTTTTGCGCCTCTGCGGTTAAAAAAATCAATATTAATTTCAATAAGTTACCTGTAAAGCTTTGCTTAAAAAACACACTTTTACAGATTTGCTGACCAGGTTGTTTTTAAATCAACTTCACCATCTCTTCCAACGTTTTTTTAAGGAGTTCTTTTCCGCCAAAAGTCATGCCCAGGGATCTTATTTTTTGTGTGCTGATTTGATTCTTTGGTCCTTGGTTAATATCTTCAATTGAGCATTGGCTGTTCATTATTTCCGCCGCAATCCTCGCTACCTCTTGATGCGCAATGTACATATCATAGCAATTATACGCTTGGCCCGCGGCGCCCTCTGATTTCAAAAGAAGCGCCACCGCTTTTGCCACATCTGCCGCATGCACTTCTTTTCCCCCCTTTGCCACAGAAATTCTTCCTCCCTTTTTGACTCGACGGAGCAGGTTAAACCATTTACTTTCTTCCGGCGGGTAGGCCAGACCGTAAATCCCCGTCGGCCTTAAAGCGCATACATTCCACTGATCCCCCAAACCGTAGCTATGAACAAATTTTTCTACGGCCGCTTTATATGCGCCATAGTGCGTTAAAGGCCACAGAGGGTGAGTTTCGTCAAGGGAACGCCCCTCAAGAATTACTTCATGGACAGCGCAGGTTGAAATAAAAATAAATCGTTCTATTCCTATTTCCTTTGAGGCATTCATAAGAGAGATAGATCCCCAAAGGTTTAAATTTAGAAACTCCATTAAGTTTCCCCCTGGGCTTTCTCTGAAATGCAACCCCTTGGGTCTGGCAAGGGCGGCATGAACAACTCCATCCATTCCTCTAATTAATTTTTGATAACTTCTCTGATTGGCAAGATCTCCTTCCACCCATTCCACTTTTCCACCCAAATCTTCAAAGCCGGTTAAGTCGCTGGTTAAACGTTTCCAGCATCTGCAAAAATGACCTTCCTGTATGAGCTGTTTAAGAATATACCTCCCTAAAAATCCTGTGGCTCCTGTTATAGCTATTTTCATGCTTTTTCCAGAACAAATATTTTTTAAAAAATTCTATTTATATGAAAATTTTAGTCCCCCGGGAACACATGGTAATAGCCCAGTGATTTACCGCTGAGGTAATATCCCCAGTCCCTAACGGAACATTTTTAAGCAGTCGGTTTGCCCCCGGGAGGGAACGCCTTTCAGGGTAAGATCAAACAAGCCACCGCCTGTGGCGGTGTGGATTTTCTATTTTTTTTGCCCATGGGAAGCTCGTATAATCCAATATCCGCCGTAAAACTCCGCAATCCCTGAAAGACTCATGTTAAGCAATTGCTCCATTTGAGTTTTCCCAAAAAAAAGGATAATAACCACCATAATAGTGGCCAATCCAAAAAGTTCTAAAGTTAGCCCTAAATAATAAAATAATTTTCTCACTGAAAAAAATTTTGTTAATTCAGAAATTCAACAAAGAACCTGAATTTTGCGCCCTGAGGTTATGGAATTATAAAAAATTAAAATATCATTAACAAGTAAACCATTGGGCAGGGTCGTTTTTTGTCAATTTTACCGGAAATATTGATAATTTCTTTACAAACCTGAATTAATTCCCCTTTTAAAAATCCATCATACAAGATTCAGGTAGAAATTCTCTAAGAGAATTTAAAAGGCTCAAATTTTCCTGAGCATAAATTAATAACCGATTTTATCCCCTGATTATATTAGAGTTCTCATTTGATTCAAGAAGAAAAATTAATTGACTCAAAAAAACAAAGTTGTTAGTATTCGATCAGGTTTTGTAGGTGTGGTTTTTCAAGCTATTCCGCCATAGACCAACCAGGCGCTCCAGGTAGCAAGAATAGAAAAATTGCTGCAAAAACCCGGAGAGGCGTCCAGGAAAAGATTAATTTTTTATTGTATTACTTATTGTTGGCCCAATAACTACAAATTTTAATAACTATAAGGCGGGAGTAGCTCAGCTGGTAGAGTGTCAGCTTCCCAAGCTGAATGTCGCGGGTTCGAGCCCCGTCTCCCGCTCTTAAAACGAGAATATTTCTTCCAGCCTTTTATGCTAAAAAATAGCGCCGATTTACATTTGCATACTTTTTTTTCTGATGGGTTTTTATCTCCCGCCGTTGTTTTAAAAAACGCACACAGACAGAGCTTAAAAGCTGTGGCTATCACCGATCATGATACTATTGACGGTGTGGCTGACGCTATAGATGAAGGGCATAGGCTTGGCATAGATGTCATTCCAGGCATTGAATTAACCGCTTCTACTAATAGTGATGAGATGCATATTTTGGGATATTTTATAAATTGCGAAGATATCGTTTTTCGAAAAGCATTGGGCAAAGCAAAGACCAAAAGAAGAATAAGGCTGAAGAAGATGGCGCTAAAACTGGCTGCCATAAATATAAAGGTTGATTTTGAAAGCCTTATTAAATTTGTGGGCCAGGGCGTTCCTAGTCGCCTTCATTTGGCGCATTTTCTCTATAGTAAAAAACTTGTCAGCACAGTCCATGAATCGTTTGAAAAATACATCGGTTTTGATAAGCCGGCCTACGAAAAAGTCGATGCTTTCCAACAACAGGAAGCAATTGAATTGATATTAAGCGCTGGGGGTGTTCCGATTCTCGCTCATCCGGATCGGCAAAATATTGAGAATATAATCCAGCCTCTAATTTCAATGGGTCTTAGAGGTCTGGAAGTTTATCACCCAAAGTTTGATGAAATGGAGTCCGCTTATTTTCTATCTATCGCCAAAAAATATAATCTTTTAATAACCGGCGGCTCAGATTGTCATGGTAAAGGGAGGTTTAGTCCCTTGATTGGGAAGGTAAAACTTCCTTACGAGCATGTGATTAAATTAAAGGAGTGCGCAACAGCAATTCAGGTTTAAGTAAACCCCCTTAGAGAACATAGTTCTCTAAGGGGGTTTACTCTTGGGGACCTATCATATCGGGGAGAAATGGGCTATCCTGGCTCTTAGGCAAGTTTATTGCGGGACTTTTTGAGGACTCATTTAAAATCACTGAGGAAAAAACATGCGTTTAAGCAAAGAAATGATAAAAATCGTATCAAATAAATTGGCTCGTTCTCTTTTGGAGGAGGAATTGATTATTTTTACGGAAGAAACATCTAAACTTGAGGAGTTCCTTAATAATATTATTACCGATGATTTAAGGGTGGAGGATAGATTAAATGAGGAAGTTAAAAATATAATGGACAGCTATTCGAAAGAGATAGATCGAGGAAATGTTGATTATAGAGAAATTTTTACAATGATTAAAAGGAAACTCGTCCGAGAAAGGGATTTAGTTTTATGAGATTGTCCAGGGAAAAAATAAATCAGCTTGCCAACTGTATAATGAATGATTTTGATAAGAGAGATGAAGTGGACTATATTGCCGATCCTATCGACGTGAGAAAAAAAATAGTGGGAATTATAACAGATGTGCTTTCGATTGATGATAAGGTGGATAATATTGTAAGGAAAAAATTAAGCTCTCTTTCACGAAAAATAGTTGAAGATTCTAATGAATGGGACGTTATGTACGCCAAGTATTACGAAGAAGAAATGAATAAAAAAATTTAATATACTATTCCTGCCCAATTCAATTATAAAACCTTCCAACTTTTATTCATGCCATCTCAAAAAGCGGCGAGGCGCCGTAACCCAAAGGAGCTGCCGCTCCAGTATGCTAACAGAAAAAACTTTCTCATAAAACAAATTTTTTCAGAGTAATATTTTATGAAACAAGCTTTAATTGCCAGGATAATTGTAGAACTTCCTCTGGGGACTCTTTTTTCATATAAAATTCCTGAAAAAATTGCCCCCTATATTAAAAAAGGGGTGAGAGTTCTCATACCTTTTGGTCCAAGAAAGATTGCCGGATATGTTATTGAGGCCACAAACGAAAATAATTCAAAGTTCGATGGTAAATTAAAGGAAATCATCCAGGTATTAGACGAAGTCCCTGTTCTTAACGAAAACCTGATATGTTTAACCCGCTGGATGGCTGATTATTATCTATCTCCTTGGGGAGGAGTTATTAAAGCCGCTTTGCCAACGGGTCTAAGGAAGTCCAAACCGAAATACGAAAAATTTTTATCCCTTGAAAGAATTTTGTCGGAAACCGAGATAAACGAAAGGTTTAGAAAATCCCCAAAACAGCAGAAGGTCCTTCGCCTTTTGCAAAATAAAGAAGTTCCATTTAGAGAACTTAGCGCTGCAATAAAAAACCTTTCTCCTGTGGCGCAGTCTCTTCATAAAAACAGGGTCATCAAAATTGTCCTTAAGGAAGTAAACCGAAACCCGCTTTCCCATATAGAAGAAGACCCAAGTCAGAAAATTCCCAAAAAATTAACGGCCGATCAGTTCAAGGCATTTAACGAGATTAGAAATGGTATTCAAAAGGATGGCCATAAAGTATATCTCCTGCATGGAATTACGGGAAGCGGAAAAACAGAGGTCTATATGCAGGCCATCTCAGAGACTATCTCCAAAGGCAAAGAAGCAATATTTCTTGTCCCGGAAATTGCAATTACACCTCAATTAATTCAACGTTTTAAAGCAAGGTTTGGGAATATGGTCGCCTTGATGCACAGCGCCATGTCTGATGGAGAGCGACACGATGAGTGGAGAAGGATGCGTGATAAAAAAGCTAAAGTGGCGGTAGGGCCAAGGTCCGCAATATTTGCTCCTTTCTCGAACCCAGGCTTGATCATTGTGGATGAAGAACATGAGTATTCCTATAAACAGGACGAAAGTCCCTGTTACCATGCAAGAGATACGGCCATAAAACTTGCTGAAATTACAAACTCGATTGTGGTTTTAGGATCAGCCACCCCTTCTTTAGAGACATATTATAAATGCAAAGAAGGGAAATATGTTTACTTAAGTTTGGGTGAAAGAGTGGGAAAGCAGCCTTTGCCTGAAATTGAAGTCGTGGATATGCGTGTGCAAAGCACGAATATGCCTAAAAGGACGGCAATCTCGAAGAAATTAAGAGAAGAAATAGAAAACCGGCTTCTTAAGAAAGAGCAGGTTTTTCTGTTTTTAAACAGGCGCGGAGCCGCTTCCTTTCTGCAATGCAAGGAATGTGGCTATACTTTTTACTGCCGGAGTTGCAGTGTGAGCCTCACATACCATTCAGCGGAAAATCTAAACCGGTGCCATTATTGTAATTATTATGCTTCCGTTCCAGACTATTGCCCAGATTGTAAAGGAACTAAAATAAGTTTATCCGGCATAGGCACCCAAAAAATTGAGCAGGATTGCCTCAGGCTTTTCCCCGATGCGAAAATATTCAGGATGGATAAGGATACCACAAGGCATAAAAATGCCTATTACAGCATATTCAAAAAAATTCAGGACCGGCAAATTGATATTCTTATAGGGACTCAGATGATAGCAAAAGGACATGATTTCCCTTTTGTCACACTGGTTGGAGTGGTGGCGGCCGATCTCTCTCTTAATATTCCAGACTTTCGATCAGGGGAAAGAACTTTTCAATTAATAACACAGGTGGCGGGAAGGGCAGGCAGAGGAAATCTTGCGGGAAAGGCCATTATTCAAACCTACAACCCCAATCACGATATCATAAAACATGGCAAAAACGCGGATTATTGCGCCTTTGCCATGCGGGAATTCGAATGGAGAAAAATGCTGGGCTACCCGCCCTACAAAAGGTTGGCAAATATTAAATTAGAGAGTTTGAATGAAGAAACCCTCAAGGAGGTTGCCGTAAAATATGGGAAAAGTCTCGGAAAAGTCATTGGGAAAAAATTGCGCCAAAAGGCTAAATATGGCGATACAGATTTTTTAGGACCCTCCAAAGCGCTGCTTTATAAAATAAAAAAAGTTTATCGGTGGCAAATAATTTTAAAAGGGTCGCATATGAACTTTATAAAGGAAATCGTAAAAATTATGAAAATGGAGTTTACAGAAAGGGAATTGAAAAAAAGAGGAGTAAAAATTAAATATGACATAGACGCTTTTAATTTTTCTTGAGTTAAAAAAATTGCGCCTATTCAGCATTCGGTAATTATCAACGAAATAAGCGAAGCTAAAGCCAGAGAAAAAAGAGCAGGGAAAATCAGGTTTGCTAAAGTTATTAAATTATAAAGTTAAGTTTCTGTGAAGTTTTGGTGTTTTCATGTGCTCATAATATGTTGATTTATAATATGTTAACTGCATGAGTGACGGATTCCGGTTCCGCAGGCCGCAAGTTCGAATCCTGCCGGGCACATTTGTTTTAAAATCTTGAGTTATAAAACCGTCTTGATATGCGCAATTTTGTGCTATAATTAACAAGCCTAATAAATTTAAAACAAAAAAACTTCTATTAAAATTAAGAAGCAGATCATTGCGGCATTTGGGTTCAAAAGATTGAAGAAATAAATGGGCAAAAGTCGGACCAAATGCCGGTAAACTACTCCTTATTTTAGCTACAAAAAATAAAGACCAGGTTGAAAATGGCTCGCTTGTTTATGTGACAGGTTTTAAATTTTAATCTTTCTATTTTCAGCCTCTATTTTTTAACCTCTGAGGAGCTCTCTTATGAGCAAAAAGCCTTTTTCGCTTCTTTTCTTTCCCCTTTGTTTGTTTCCTGTTTTTCTAGTCTTTCTATTTATTTCCCTAGCGCATGCAGATCGGGGAATTCAGATTTCCTATAAAGACAATACTGGAAAACAAAATAGTTTTCTTTACGAAAATAGTCACGCCCTCTTGATAGGAGCAAGCAATTACACAAACGGCTGGCCGATTTTGCCCGGAGTAGTAAAAGATGTTGAACTTCTTAAAGAAGGGTTGGAAAAACAGGGCTTTGGTGTAATGGTTGTAATGGACCCCAATCGAAGGGAGCTTGAGGATGCCTTTCACCTTTTTATTACAAAATATGGGAGGGGTAAGAACAACCGTTTGCTTATCTATTTCGCTGGACACGGTCATACTTTAAAACTCGCGTATGGAGAGGAAATGGGATATATAGTCCCCGTTGATGCGCCTAATCCAAACCGGGACAAAGATGGTTTTCTTGATAATGCCCTGGATATGCAGCAAATGGAGGTTTACGCCAAACGTATACAGTCCAAACATGTCCTGTTTTTATTTGACAGTTGTTTTTCTGGATCCCTTTTTGCTCTCAGTCGCGCAGTTCCGGAAAATATTAACTATAAGACCAAAAGACCTGTACGACAGTTTATAACCGCTGGAAGCGCCAATGAAACAGTACCGGATGAAAGCATTTTTCGAGAGCAGTTTTTAGCGGCCCTTAACGGTGAAGGGGACTCTGATAAGGATGGATTTTTAACAGGCGTAGAGCTGGGAGAATTCCTGCAAAAAACCGTTGTTAATTATTCCAAAGGAAGCCAGCACCCTCAGTATGGCAAGATCCGCAACCCTCATTTGGATAAAGGAGATTTTGTATTTGAAATAAAGGAATTGGCACGTCTGGATCCTTCCCAGAAGGATTCCCAGAAGGATTCCACTAAAGACCGTTCCGTCGAGCAAGATAAGGGTATGGCTAAACAGATGATGGAGCAAAACAAACAAATGATGGAAATGCAAAAAATGCTGATGGAAATGATCAAGGATGAGCGGAAAAAACAGGGAAAACTTGAAGCGGAATTAGAAGAACAAAAGGCCACAGTTAAACCTATGAATCAAAAAGAAACCGCTAATGCCGGGCAAATAAAAGAGTTGAGAGATGAGCTGGCCAAAATTAAACAGCAAAATGAAATAGCAAGGGAAGAGAAAAAGCCAAAAACCTGGAAAAAAACTAAAAAAGCAAAGGTACGAAAGTGTCTCGATGAGGAGTCTATGTCATTCGAACCGTGCTAGTGACCAAAAATATTTAAGGTGTCAGAAGACGGACTTGACAACAGACCTTCTAATAGGTGACTCCTTCAACCTGGCCTTTCCTTTTCTCTAGAGATATAATGTTATCTCTTTCCAATATCCTTTCCCTCCCATTCCTGCAGCAATTGCATTACTATTTGTGGGTTTTCCGCTGCCATCAGGTTGTGTAAGAATTCATCATGTTTTAACATCCCTGAAAGGACGCTCATTATCTTGAGCATCATCTCTCCTTTATTCTCAGGGGTGAGTATCATAAATACGATGCGCACGGGCTTTTTATCTATGGAGTTGTACTCTATTCCATTGGTTGATCTGCCAAAGGCCAGGACTATCTGTGAAACCTCATCTGTCCTGACATGCGGGAAGGCGACCCCATCTCCTATCCCTGTAGTTGCCCTTGCCTCTCTTTCCATAAGTTGTTCTATGACCCCCTGTGTATCATTGACTTTGCCTGCGCTTGCCAGAGAATTTACCATCTCAGTGATCGCCCCCATTTTGGAATCCGCCCTGATTCCCACAGCTGTATTTTTGTCAAGGAATGTGGAAACATTATCCCCTGAATAGCCCGGTATCTTTCTCTCCAGTTTGCCTATCATCTCCCTTTTTAATACCCTGACGGTCTCCCTTTTTGGGAGTATTCCAACCAGTTTTCTGGAATCTTTTGATTCTACAACCGGCAGATAATTCACCGTCTCAAACATGAATTTATCCATTGCTGATTTTAAGGACTCGCCAGGATAGGTAGTAAAGACATCATCAGCTAATAAATCTCCTGCCAGCACCAGGTTCTCAAGATTTTTGTCAAATATGACATCTTTAACATTCTGAAAAGAGATCATTCCCAGGAGGTTTTTATTGCTGGTGATAAGGGGAAAATCGATGTGGGCGCTGTTTTTTATAACAGTGAGGACATTTGACAGGGGTTCATTGGTGTTAATGGACTCGACATTTCTATCCATGACCTGTTCCACCTTATAGGTTTCTAACAGGTCCTCTTCGCTGATATCCTTTCCTATCTCACCTGCCTTTTGTATGCCCAATTTAACACAAGGGGGCCCTATTATCTGAACAATAAATGTTGTGGCAGTAATGACATTTATGATGAGATTACCGATAGCCTGACCCTCCGGCCCGAACCTGCTGAAAGATTGATAAATGGCTATTGAAAGCCCGATTGCCACCCCGGCCTGCGAGAAAAGTGTAAGCCCAAGGTATTTTCTGACTGTGTCCTCAGCCCTGACGCAGATAGCGCCTAAATAACAACCAGAGAATTTACCGATGGTTCTGGTAACAACGTATATCAATCCAAGTAACCCCATTTTTGGGATAATGCTGATTTGTAATCGCGCCCCTACTAGGACAAAGAACAGGACGTAGATAGGTGGAGTAAAACTTTTGACGGACTCGAATATTCTTTTACCCACCCTGGGGGACTGATTGGCGAGTATCACACCCATGGTCATATTGGTAAGGATCAGGTCAAGGTTGAATAAGGTTGATAGGCCTGTATTTACCAGGATAGCGCCTATCGATAAGACCAGGAGGTGTTCCTTGTCATCAACCCTTAACAGTATTTTGTATAGGGCATACCCTACAACTGACCCCAGGATAATGGCGTAGCTAATCTCTACGATAGGAAAAACAAGACCGTTAAAAAAGGAGAAACTTTCTCCGGCAAACTGGGTCTTTGCAAAGGCGCTGGCGAACCCGTATAGTATCAGGGCCAGCCCGTCATCCAGGGCAACTATCGCAAGTATGGTAGTAGTAAGGATGCCCTTTGATTTATATTCCCATAAGACGTCCACTGTTGCCGCTGGCGCTGTGGCAGAGGCCAGCGCGCCAAAGAGGATTCCGATATAAAGTTTGCCGGTATATAAGGTGACTGCGGCTGTAACCAGAAAGAAGGTTGCCAGGCCCTCCCATAATAGGATATAGATAAACTTCTTGCCATATTTCTTGAAAATGTCCCTTTTAAGCTCTCCGCCGATCATGAAGCCGATCAATCCCAGGGCAACATTATTTATTGGGGTTAGTCTATCAATAATGTCCCCCTGGAATAGGCCAAATACGGAATCACCGAGTAAGACGCCTATAATGATGTATCCCACCACCTGCGGTATTTTTAATCTCTGAAATATCTTTCCGCCACCCAGACCGCAAAAGATACCTATTCCAATGAGTAAGACCATATTCATGTGAAGCATTATTGATTCCTTCCTATATAAAGATTAGTGATTATTGATTACCCCATGGGAATATGAGGCATAAATTAATCTCCTCTTGTAATTACTCAGGTGAATAGGCTGAAGGCTGAAGTAAATCAAGAATCTCTTAGCTCTACCTCGTCAGCTAACTCAAAGGCCCTAAGTTTTGTGTGATTACGCATTGTTTTTTCCTATAGCCTTTAGCCTTCAGCCTATTCACCTGAGTAGTTACTTCCTCTTTAACTTAATAGATTAAAGACAGTAGTGTTATTTTTAGCCTCTAAAAGGGATTTTCGTAAATGATCATCCTTTAGTTTACTGCTGATTGCCGCAATGGCTTTAATATGTTCTGTATGTTGGTCCTTACCTGCAGCAACCATAAAAATCATACGCACAGGTTTTCCATCTAACGACTCATAATCTTCAATTGCGGAC
>Ga0255058_10000314_pt1 | contig 28989 bp, 18 predicted proteins | sample Cases_109_9_MG_FD_188637 | JGI IMG/M metagenome (GOLD analysis project Ga0255058, IMG submission 188637) | Seawater microbial communities from Amundsen Gulf, Northwest Territories, Canada - Cases_109_9 | ecosystem: Environmental > Aquatic > Marine > Gulf | place: Canada: Northwest Territories... | reverse complement strand
GAGGATCTTTGCGATAACACGGCAGCGACATTGGGTGCCGTCACTGATTTTCTTGGACTGGACACAGGCAGTGATTACGCTTCGTTCAGGTCAGCTCCGCATCATGTAATAGGCAACGGAATGCGGCTGGATAACACAAGCGAAGTCCGGTTGGATGATCGGTGGCGCAAATTCCTTTCACAAGCCGAACTCGGTGTATTTGAGCGGATTGCCGGCGAGCACAACCGGCGCTACGGCTATGCGTAATTATTGTATTGTCGATGATTCGTATGATAATTCGCGATCGTAGGAACTTGCGTGGTATCTACAGAGGATATTACGGGTAGAAGACAACTTGGGCGTAACGTGTTGTCCAGTTGGCTAAGCTACCTGGCTTTCGTCGTCTTCGGCTTTATCATGCCAAGGGCGATAGATGGTGCCGTCGGGCAGGCGGCACTTGGCGTATGGGATCTCTCCTGGACATTTGTCAGCTACCTTAGCTTGGCAATGATAGGGATCGGGTCTTCTGTCAATCGATACGTAGCCCGATATCGGGCATCCGGCGACGCGCTGGCGCTTTGCAGAGTCACGTCGTCTGTCATCGCGATTCAAATTCTGATCGCAGGCGGTGTCTTGCTGCTGACAGTGGCGATCGCCATAGTCGTACCCAGGCTATTTGGTCAACAGCTGGGTGAAGAGGCAGTTACGGCTGGATGGGTAGTGCTTCTGCTGGGCTGCGCTTTATCGGTGCAGATGGCTTTCGATGCTTATCGCGGCATTCTGACGGGCTGTCACAGATGGGGGATATACAATGCCCTGAATGCCGGTAGTTACTCGATCGCGGCATCCGGTATGTTGATTGTGCTCGCAAGTCGTGGAGGCCTAGAAGATATAGCTGCAGTTCATCTGGTTGTTACCGTAATCACTGAACTGGTAAGAGTCCGACTGGCAAAACATGTTTGCCCGGAGATAAATTTCAAATGGCGATATATCAATCGCACAGATATCAGGAAGGTTGTTAAATTCGGAGTGCATTCAATTCTTCTTGGCTTGTCCCGGATCATTACGATACAGACTGTCAACATCATTGTCGTAGCACAACTCGGGCCAGGAGCCCTCGCCATCCTCGCTCGACCCCTTGCCCTCGTGGCGCATATTTCTACGTTGGTAAGCAAGTTTAGCGGCGTGCTTACCCCAACAGTTAGTTCATTACAAGGCGGGGGTCAGAAAGACGAGCTAAAAACATTTGCGATTAAAACGATGAGAGCGGGGTGGATAATCGCTGTGTTACCTCTGACATTCCTCATGGTTCTTGGCGATCGTGTCATTGATCTTTGGATGGGACCCGGCTATGTGAATTGGGAGATTACGGTCATCCTCGCTGCGGGATCACTTCTGCCTGTTTCGCAAAGTGCGCTAATCAGGATTCTGGTCGGCCTGAACGAACACGGCCGCGTCGCAAAAATAGGTGTTGGGTTAGCTGCGGTCACATTAGTCGCAGGGTCAGCGCTAGCGACGATCTCGGGTTGGGACCTGGTCATCGCGGCATTCGTGGTGGTTATTCCCTTGAATGTCGGAACCGGACTCGTCGCGTTAGTTCTTGGCTGCAGGCAGTTAGATATTTCGTTTTCCAGTTATTTGTCAACGGTCTTGAAAGATCCGTTCGTTTTGTTCGTGTCATCGCTAGGAGTATTGTTGGCGGTCCGGGTGCTGGGTCCGGAGAACCTGGTATTCAGCTTATGCGCCGGATTGCTGGCACAGATGTTATTTGCAGGTCTGTTGCTACGAAGAGATGTAATACAAGTCGCTGGATTGCTTGTACGGAATCAAAATGCTTAAGGGTGGCGTCTGATGTCGTGCGCGTTAACGGTCTCATTGAGGGATTTCCCGTTTCCCTATCGCGCGATGGTGTCGATATGCAGTGATCTGGACGAGACGCCCTCCCTCGAAAGTTACCTGGAGATAAGCCGATTTCTTAATACCAGAGACGTTACGCGGTTTGGTAATGGCTTGGGTCTGGAAGTAGGTAACACGATCTACTTTCATATGCCTGAGAGTGAGTTTTCCTACTGGAATACAACCCGTGAAGGGCGCGAAGCATTAAGACAATTGATTCGATCGGGTCATATCGATTGTTTTCATTCCTATGGAGATTCTGCAACCTCACGGCAGCACGTCAGGGAAACACTTGATGATCTGAAAAAGCATGGCTGCAAATTACGAGTTTGGGTTGATCACGCGATCGCGCCGACGAATTTCGGCAAGGACATAATGCAGGGAAAGGGAGATGTCGCAGAGGATGGCGCGTTTCACGCAGACCTGACAGTTGCTCACGGTGTCGAATTCGTATGGATGGGTCGCGTTACAAGCATCGTTGGACAAAATAGCCACAGCGATCTGGGCAGTATTTTCAGCACAAGATATCCGTTGTCATCGACAGTGACTTTCTTCAAGGAATTCGGTAAGCGATTAGCAGGCCGGTTGGGCAGCTCAAAATATGAGATGCATCGAAGTAACGAGTTATTGCGGCAGACGTCACTCAGAAGTGGCCAAGAAGTGTGGGAATTTATTCGTAGCAACCCGCACGCATGTGGAGTATCGGTGGGCGACCGAGGAGATCGCATTGCCGAAGTTATGACGGCATCAATGTTAAATCGTTTAGTACAGAAAGGTGGCGTTAGCGTCTTGTATACTCACCTTGGAAAAGCCCGAGATGAGGAATCTATTCTTCCGGAGGAGAGCATTCAGGCGCTGACAGGCCTCGCGGAGAGGACAAGAAGCAAGGAGATTCTGGTGACGACGACACAGAGGCTCCTGGACTATTGTCGCAACGTCGATAGCCTGCGCTGGAATGCGGTCCGCAATAGCGGCCAGTTGATCTTCGACATCGAAACGGGGGGAAGACCAGCTGATGGTCTCTCCTTCTATGTGCCTCGGGAAGAACCAATAGTCGTGAAGATCGATGGGGTTGTGCGGAATGATTTTGTGATGTTTGGAGCGGATCACACAGGCAGGGGAGGCTTCTCAATACCATGGAAGAAACTGCCCTATCCCATCTAGCATGTTGTCATCCGTCATGGATTCATTCAAAGCCGTTTTTAGACGTTCGATTATAGTCGTACTCAGTTATCTGGGAGGGTCCGTGCTTTGTCGATATTTGCATCGAGATCGTATTGTCATTTTTTCCTTGCACGGGCTCTGTCCCGTGGGGGTGTGTTCGAAATGGCGGCCCCTCCGCCCGCAACATCAGCCGGAAAAATTTGAACAGATGTTGAGGTCACTGTTATGTCGCCATGATTTTACAACTATGGATGAGGCGATCGAGATATTGGCAGGCCGAAAAACAGGGAAGCCAAATATGGCGGTTCTCACGTTTGATGATGGATACAGGAATAATATAACCTACGGGCTGCCGATTCTGAAAAAGCTAAATATTCCTCCGACGATATATGTCTCGTCGGGTCACGTGATATCGCAAAAACCCTTTTGGTTTGACAGACTGGACTATGTTCTGCAGCAGCTTTCAGAACGAGGTACCGAAATCACGATAGCCGGCCGATCGTTCACAATTGACGCCAGCAATCGCGAACAACTCGGACGTTTATTTCGAGTAATCAGAGAAGAACTAAAATCGAAGTTTACCGACGATCTCGCAATGAACGAGGAAGCTAATCGCGTCGCAGCAATACTCGAAGATATGTCCGGGAAGAAATTGGGGGAGTTCTGCGGCGAAGACCCCTGGTCTGCAATCCTGACGGCTGAAGAGATATCAGAGGCTGCCAATACGCAAGGAACAGGATTCGGAGGACACACAGTCGACCATATCAGACTCTCAAGGGTGGACGAAGATACGGTTAATAAGGAGCTGCATGACAATAAGAACGACCTGGAACGTTGGACTGATAAACCTGTGCAACACTTTGCGTACCCGGACGGTAGTCATAATCAGGCTGTGGAGCGTGCTGTCGAAAGGTGTGGCTATCGATCTGCAGTAACGTCCGACCCAGGATTTAACGGGATCGGCTGCAATTTATATCAGTTAAAGAGGTTGCATATGCCCTTCGATGCTTCTGCTGCCGAAATGCTTGCTATCGCATCCGGCTTGTCCGCGTGGCTGGAAGCGTGCACGAAGAGCGTCCGCGGTCTAATCAGGCGCGTTTTTCCAGGGAGCACGACGAGGTCGTGAAGGTCTGTTTCGTAGCGCATTACGCGTATCGTGCGATGTCCGGAATTGGCGCAGGTCACATAGGAGGGGTGGAACGGCAAATCAGCCTGACCGCGAAGTGGCTGGCAAAGCATGGCCATTGCGTCACGGTTATCGTCTGGGATGAAGGCCAGCCGGATGAGTTCATGGTGAAAGGCGTCAGGGTCTTGAAGGTGTGCCGTGAAGATGCCGGTATTCCAGGTGTCCGCTTCTTTGTTCCTCGCTGGAGTAGTTTGCTTGGGGCTCTCAAACAGGCCGACGCTGACATTTACTATCAGAATTGTGCTGAGTACGTAACAGGCCAGGTTGCGTTATGGGCTCGTAGCCATCGACGGAAGTTTGTATATTCGGTTGCGAGCGATCCAGACTGCGAACCGCAACTTAAAAACCTCGAGTCGATCCGAGAGAGATTCCTGTATCGACTCGGCCTCAAAATGGCGGACGCGGTCATTGCTCAGACGAATCATCAGCGACACGAGCTGCGGCAGGGTTTCAATGTAGATGCCGCTGTATTACCGATGCCCTGCGAGAATCCGGAGACTCTCGAACAGGATGGCATCCAGAAAAAGGGGATGAATGTCCTTTGGGTTGGAAGAATCGATCGGATAAAGCGTGCGGAGATAATTCTAGGCGTGGCTCGCGATTGTCCCGATGTCGAATTCGACATCGTTGGACCACCCGGTACCGATAAACGTTATGTTGCGGGCATACAGGATCGAGCGATGCAACTGGACAACATTAATTGGCACGGTGCCGTAGACTTTGCAGATATGTCCAGTTACTACCGACAGGCCACGCTTTTCTGCTGTACTTCTGAATTCGAGGGATTTCCCAATACGTTTCTCGAGGCGTGGAGCTATGGCATTCCAGTGATCTCAACAGTCGACCCTGATGATGTAATTGCCCGATACAATCTGGGGGTGGCGGTGAGCGGTCCAGAGAGGATCTGCGAAACTTTGCAGGAGCTTGTGGGCGATTCGGAGAGAATTGCGGGAATGGCTACGGCAGCACGACAGTACTTCTCGACAAGGCATCAAAAAAATACAGCAATGCCCCGATTCGAGTCACTCCTTGAGGCAGTCTTGCAAGGCCGTCACCAATAAGTTTTTCGGATCGGAGTTTTGAGAAAACCCAAGAAAAGGATGTGTTAGGAAAATATGTGTGGAATTTGTGGATATGCTCTGACTGAAAACCTTAATGGTTTTGATGAGCACCTCATACGAAAAATGGTGAACACTTTAAGTCATCGTGGACCTGACGGACATGGTAATTACCTAAGGCCGCACGTTGCTTTCGGCCACTCTCGTCTGAGCATCATTGACATCGAAGGAGGTGCGCAACCGATGTTCAGCGAAGACGAATCTATCGCTCTGACATTCAATGGCGAAATTTACAATTATAAAGAGCTAAAGGCCGATCTTGCTTCGCGTGGCCACAAGTTTTTGACGGAAAGTGATACCGAGGTGATCATCCACCTGTATCAGGAGCATGGCGATCAGTTTCTTGAAAAACTGAATGGCATGTTTGCGATCGGTCTATGGGATGAAAGGCGACAGCAATTACTGCTAGCCCGTGACAGAGTCGGGGAAAAGCCTCTCTATTATTCGCATGTGCGAGGACAGATTGTTTTCGCTAGCGAATTAAAAGCGATCCGCCACGCCCCACATCTAAACCTGCGTGTGGATACGCGAGCCCTGGATAATTACCTGGCTTACGGTTATGTTCCGTCTCCCGACTCCATTTACGATGCGATAAAAAAGCTCCCACAGGCTCATTATCTGACATGGAAAGGCGGCGTAATCCGGATTAATCGATATTGGGAGCCTTCCGGAATCGCGAAGTTTGACAGTTTTGAAGACGCTTTGGGGCAATTCCAGGAGCTTCTGGATAATTCGATCCGTATACGGTTAAGGAGCGATGTACCAGTTGGTGCCTTCTTAAGCGGTGGAACTGACTCATCGTTGATCGTTGCGCGAGCAAACGAATTTTATTCTGGTTCGTTGCAAACCTTTACAATCGGATTTGACGAAAAAGATTTCGATGAATCGAAAGAGGCGGAACTTACAGCACAACATTTCGGCACTCGGCATATTAGTCGACAGGTCGAAAGCATGGACTTATCCATTCTGCCGGACTTGGTTCGTCAGTACGATGAGCCGTTTGCAGATCCGTCAGCAGTACCGACTTACTACGTCACCAGAGAGGCCAGCTTACAACTAAAGGTTTGCCTCTCCGGGGATGGAGCGGACGAACTTTTTGGCGGCTATCCTCAATATCAACTGGAACCTTTCGAGAAAGTATTCCTGAAAATGCCGGGTCTTATTCGCAGAGCCCTCCTCAGGTTGCCTGCAATGATAATGCCACAGCACATGCGAGGTAAGGGCTGGATAGATCGAATGATGGTCGATGGCGCTGTCCGGTACCAGCAGAAGATAGGAGTATTCAGTTCTACAGAGCGTCGAGAGCTGTTTCGGGAGAGCTATGGTGACTGTGTAGATTTTGATGCCAGTTTGCTGGAACCCTATTTTCGCAATGCAGAGAGTGAAATTGAAAACCGTCAAGCGGCAGATCGGAACACTTATCTCGCTGACGATATCCTCGTAAAAGTCGATCGGAGCTCGATGGCACACTCAATGGAAGTTAGGACGCCATATCTTGATCATCGTCTTGTGGAGTTCGCTACCGCGCTGCCGATGCGTTACAAAATCGCCGGCGCAGAGCAGAAAAGAATTTTGCGGGCCGCGTTGAAGCCACTTGTACCGGCTGATGTACTCAGGCGCAGCAAACGTGGATTCGGATTACCGCTTCGTGAGTGGTTTCGTGGTGAGCACAGGGGGTTCGTCGCCGAAAGATTGTTACAAAGAGACAACAAGATCTTCGAATTCATCGAGCCCGAACCTGTGTCTCGACTCATCACAAATCATAACCGTGGACACAGAGATTTCAGCGATCGAATCTGGGCACTGATCTGGCTGCAAGAGTGGTTTGAGCAGTTTGCCTAAGCGATATTTGCAGCCCATATGGAAAAACTATTCAATAAAATCAAGGTGATGCTGATTATCAGCAACCTGGAGTTTGGTGGCGCACAGCGTCAATTAGTGGAATTGGCGAATAATTTGCCACATGATGAATTCGATATCATGGTCTGCTCACTTTCGCAGTACATTCCACTCGGAACGCGGCTGGATCTCCCGGGCGAAAAGGTCGTTATCATACAGAAGAAGAGTAAATATGATATTTCCGTAGTTTTCCGATTGTCGAAAGTTCTACGCGACAATAAAATCGACGTCGTACATGCTTTTCTCTTTGACGCCGAGATAGCAGCAAGAATCGCCTCAACCATGGCAGGCGTTGCCGTAATGGTCGGATCAGAGAGAAATAGCGACTATCGTATAAAGCATAATCAGATGCTGGCGTACGGGCTAACAAAGAAATTACGAGACGTATGCATCGCGAATTCGAAGGCGGGCGCCGAATTTAATGCCCAAGAACTCGGGTATCCGGAAAAACACTATGCGGTCGTAAGGAACGGTGTGGATACTAATCGGTTTAAGGCTGGTAATGGGATGCAGCTTAGAGAAGCGCTCGGGATCTCGCAGGATCAGTTTGTCATCGGGATGTTTGCAAGCTTCAAGGAGCAGAAGAACCACCGCATGCTCTTTCATGCGATCAAGGATCTAACCTCCTCAGATAGGAATTTCCGCGTTGTTCTGGTGGGAGAGGAGCTTCATGGAGGCGCTCAGGGAACCACGACCTATGTACAAGGGATCCACGAACTTGTCGATCGCTTGGACATACGGGATTACTGCCTGTTCGTAGGCAACCAGGATGATATAGAAGCGTATTATCGGATCTGCGACGTCACCGTATTACCGTCCAAATTTGAGGGGACGCCGAATGTAGTCCTTGAATCCATGGCTTCGGGCGTTCCAGTCATTGTTACTGCCGTCTCGGATAATGATGAAATTGTCGAGCACGGCAAGAGTGGATACGTGGTTGACGTTGGCGACGAAGAGGGTCTGTCGCGATATCTGCAACTGCTGATGGGGGACAGGGCGCTTTCTGCAAACATGGGAAGCGAGGCCAGGCGAAGGGCAGTCGAATTATTTAGCAGTGCACAGCTAGCGAGCAGTACTGGTGAAGTCTACAAGGCCGCTCTCGAACAACGATCAGAATCCTAGTGTTTTCTAAAGTTAAAGTTGTGGCAGTGTCGGTGTTCCTTCGATTCCTCGTTTCTCAGGTCAATTTTTGGTCGTTTTTTTTTCTGCGAGTCGTTAGCAAACGAGATCGAAAGGCCGATGGAAATACCTTGCTAATTACAGGTACATTCTATTCTGACAACTGGTTAGCAACACATTTGCGTCCGCTCGGCAAAGCAAAGTCAATCCGAAGAATAATCATGGTGGCCTCAACCAAAGTGCCGGAGATCGAGGGCGTCGATGGCGCCTACCCAGGAAAATTGCTCACATTGTGCTTGGGATCAACAGGCGCACGCCTCGTAACTTTTGCCCGGTTGGCGCTAAGCAGGCGGCCTGAATTCATAGGCGGCTTCCATCTGCTTTTGAATGGTCTTGTGGCGATGTTGTTGTCGAGCGCAACGGGGGCGCAATCAATCTATATCTGCGGCGGCGGCCCACGAGAGATAGTTGGTGGTGGGTATCTGACGGAAAACAGACTATTCGGAATGCTGGAAGGACCTGACAATCGACTGGAACAACATCTTATTCGGTCAGTCGGGCTGATGAATATTATTATCACGATGGGGCGAGAGGGTGCGAAGTTCTTTCGGGATCACGCAAAAACAAGCCATATAGCGATTCTACCTGGAGGCCTCGACCCAACCGTATACTACCCGGCCGCCGTCGAACCGGACATAGATGTCATCGCAGTCGGCAGATTGTCCCGCGTCAAGCGAATGGATAGATTGTTGGAAGCCATTGCAGTGCTTGACAGTCGAGAACGCAAAATACGCGTCGCAATTGTCGGAGATGGCCCACTGAAAGGTTCGTTAGAGAAATTGGCGTCCGACTATAACCTTTCTAAAAACGTTACTTTCGTCGGATGGACCGAGGATGTCTCGAAGTGGCTTGGGAGAAGCAAACTGTTCGTGATGACTTCTGATTCGGAGGGATTATCCCAGGCATTAATTCAGGCGACACTCTGTGGACTACCGGCCGTTGTGTCTGACGTGGGGGACCTGAAAGATATAGTTACAAATGGTGAGAATGGATATTTGATTGATGATTTGACACCCGAGAACTTTGCAAAAAAAATATCGCTTTTGCTTTTTGATGATGACTTGAGAAGACGCTTGGGTAGAAACGCCCGCATCGCATCCGAACCATATACGATAGAATCGGCAGCCAGGCAATGGGATAAGATTCTGGCTGCCGATTGAGACCGTGAAGGTTGCTACTGAAAAGTATTTCCAGACTCGGTTACGGTACTTCCGTTGTCGGGATTATTTTGGATCGGAATGGCTACATTAATGAAAAGATTATTGGTGATGTCCGCATGGCCTCCGCCTCGGTTATACACACCATACTGGTCCAGGTTCTGAAAAGTATTCCCATCAACAAGAATATAAGTTGCACCACCACCAGAGGTTGATGTGACCACACCCCGTCTGGAATCGTAGATGGCGTTACTCAATATATAGATATCATCGCCGGATTCATGAATGACGATGACCTCGCCGGAGGAACTCGAGCTGAGTTTGGCACCAAACAAGGAATTTTCGGATATCGTAACATTTAATGCGGCCTTGATATCGATCGGATTTTCGCCGTTGTCGTGAAAACGATTTTTTGCAATAAAGAGATTTTCGGAAAACGGGTTTCCGGCCAATCGACTTACGTTCGTCCCCGCCTGAATGGAATCTCCACCCAGCCGGTACACGTCATTATCGAGATACCAGACATTGATGTTGCCGTGCCGCGGCTTGAAGCCGTGGAAATCTACTTCGTCGGTTCCGTCATCAACACCGAGGTTTCTGATAGTGTTCCGGTAGTAAACGAGATTCGTATCATAGGTAGCAGTCATCGATGTCCCGTTACCCGTTCCCGTGTTATCGCCATAGTGTTCGTTTTCGCGAACAACGACAAAAGACGAATCCCGGACGGTGACGGAGCCGCCGCTGCCGAACCATTTGAAATGTTCAATGACAAAGTGGGTACCGGTTACGCCCAACGAGGAGCTTAGTAACTGATTCTGTCCTCGAAGCACACATGGAGCCTCGGCGGTACAGTTAAACGTTACGCTTCCACCGCTCGTCCCGGTATATTCCATTACTTCACCTGCGGATACCGTGGAAGGTAAAGACGATACCGTTGCCGTCGTGACAGGATCATATGTCAGTGGATCCCAGCCGAAGTCCGGATACGGAACGTTTCGTGCGTAATCTTCGCCGTTGCTAGGAGGCGGTGGGGGGGCATCGTCAACGTCGACAGAAACCTGCCTGGTCATCGTCCCGCCATAGCCGATACAAGACAAACTAAATGTCGTTGAGCTATCAATTGGTTGGGTGGAAAAGGTTCCAGAAATACTCTGTTCACCATTCCACGCTCCGCTCGCCACACACCGGTCGGTGTCGATACTGGACCAAACTAATTCAACCGAACTGCCAGTTGGCACAGTATCCGATGTGGCCTGGAATGACAGCGTGGGCGCATTACTATCTCGCACCAATCCCAGGATAGCCAGGAACCCGGAAATATCAGCATCGGCTGCGATCGCAGCGAGCCCCGGTACCTGATCCAGTGCATTCAAGGTGGGTGCATCAAGCGCCTGTCGTAACGCATCGGGTAAGTCGGCAACGGGGGTGTTATCGAGAATCACGATCAGGTTCAGCAGAGAAACGTTCGTGACAATATTGCGTGCTACGTGCAATGCCGTCTCAGCCTGATGAACGAATTCGGCAGAAATCGGGACAGAACTGACATCAGGAGGGATGGCCCCGCTGGGCAATACTGTGACTATTGACTGATCCATAGCGAACGTTGCATCGCTACCGTTCACACGCAGCTGATGAGCCATTGTTTCAAGCATCACGCCGGCACTTGCTGCTATGAATGTCAGAATCACTCTCTTCTCGACGTTGGGGCCAATCCCATCAAGCTGACCATCCCCTAAATCACAGGCGACTTGATCGATAATATCATGCAGGCTGAATGGAGACGAAGTTCCGGCAAGCGCATCGCGACTGCGGCGTAATGTCTCACCAATGGCCTCATTGGCGAGCACGATATCTGCGATATTGCTGGCATCGACAGGATCGAAAATCGGGTTCCCGGTTCTTGCCATGTCGAGTCCCATACTCAGTTCGCTATTCATGGAAGCGATCGCGAAATCGATATTTTCGGCTGACACGTCTCCGCTCATACAAACGGCAGTCTGTACGGCAATTGTGCTTACTGGGGAAACATTCGCGACCAATTGCGACGGGCCAAAAGTCGCGGTGCGCAGTACGAAGTCCGAATTGACGCCCGTAACAAGATCTATGCCGCCACTGGCCTCAACTGTAAGCGGAAATGCGGCGTCGCCAGGCACATCCAGCACGTAACGGGCGGACGAATCACTAGGTCCGCTGACCAATGCAGTGCCATTGGCATCGAAAACCGTTATGTCCGCACCGATTATCGGGCCGTCGCCGACACTACCTGTGAGTAGGAAAGAGTCATCGGGCTCGGTAGTACCAGTGCAGCCAGATAAAATGAACAAAGCTGATGCGACTAGTAGCGCTTTGTTTTGTCCTGTTATGTCTCGATAATGCATGTTAATGCTCCGGAGTCCTAACAAATCTCTTGAACTGGAATGGGTTCCAGTGCTTGAGTTAATCGTCACTCAATAGCAGCACCGCATCTGGCGAGGAAACGAAGCGGACCGTGTCGATCAAAGATGGATCGATGTGTCGCGTTTGGGGTTGAGGCGGCCACTTGCGTACCGTGGCTCAAAAGACTGAGCAGTCTTTTTGATTTCCTGGCAACCCCGCTATCAACTGGACATATCATCCCGTAGACCGGTGGCTTTGCGTCCCCGACTTTCGACGGGTTTGCCGTTTTTCAGTATTGATCAATATTGAACACAGGTTGATTAGATTGCAAGTGCAGTATGTTATATTTGGTGTATCAAAGTGATTTGCAGTCGACTGGGTACCGAAGTTCCTAATTTCCGGCAGTCACTTATGTAAAAAAATCGAGCGATCAAACACCAAGAAGCTTGTCCTGAATATCGATCGATTGACTCAAATACATCATGCGAAAAGTTCATAAGTATGTCCGCACGAATCGTGTAATGAAGTTAAATTAGCTATATTTCAATACCTTATGTGCGACGTTTTGTCCTCATCGATTATCCGAGATGCGTAAACTGTCTGCAGACAGCAACGTGAATATCAAAGACACGGCACGTTGTCGACGGAATTATTTTGGAAAGAAAATAGAAATACTGTCGGTAATCACCGACAGCAAAAAAAAATCATCATGGGGAAACTTTTGTATCCATTGAACCAAAGACAGTACGCCGCCAGAATTATGTCAGTTTGTTATGGTCAGTTGTTCATCGTATTGGCCAAGATCGCGGATACTCGCCCGCAGAAATACGGCACTTAAATTCCATAATTGCTATGGCCTGAGAAATCGCGAAATGCCTAATAGTAAGATCAATATCCGACACGCCTTGATTCTTGCAGCTACTCTTGCAGGTAGCTGGGTACTGGCGCTGTTTTTTTCTCGTTATATGCTTTCTAAAATGTACGAGGACCAGTCCTTCATAATCTTAAATGAACTATTGACTAATAAGGATAGCCATCCGCTAGGCTATTACATCAGCCTTATGCAAAAACCAATCGCTGCAGCTCATATTCTGTTGGCGATCATAGGTACTCTATTTATTACGCGAGCCCGGCAGTCAGCACTTCTATGGCTCTGTCTGTTGGTCCTGGGCGATACGGTTCTGCTCATTTTTAGCGAGCTGTACGGCGGGCCTCTATTGGACATCGTCGTTGACTGGTCTATTCCGGAAATGTTTCAGTATTTCAAAGAGGTGTCTCTGTCTGTCGCATTGTTCGTCTTGTATCGTGACACCAAGCAATTCATATACGTCATCTTTGCGGCAATCGCGATTTTTCTATTTATGGATGATGCACTTAAATATCATGAAAGCGTCGGCCATTATCTTGCGCCAATAATAGCGACGACGGCGTTGCCGACGATGCTGAAGACGGCTCCAAATTTTATAGGGGAGGTATTAAGCCTTCTGCCCTTGATACTGATTCTTCCTTTTGGTGCAGTTTCTTTCTTTTCAGCCAATAAAGAAACGAAACTTGTCGCAATGATTTTGTTTGGCTTGCTCGTTATGCTATTCCTTTTCGGGGTTGTGATTGATTTTCTGAACAACAGTAGCGTGACACTGCCAGGAGGATTGAGAGAAATATTGCACGTAATCGAAGATTTCGGAGAAATGATTACGATGAGCATAATGCTGTCGTATGGGGCAGGCCGCGTCTGGGCCGAACGGCGCTTAAGTAAGGGCGAAGTAACGTGGGGAGCGGCGAGCCGCTAGCGGGTAACGATTGGACGAGTACTCGGCATAAATTCATCCAGGTCCTGCTCCGGATCCGAAACGGTCTGATCGGCGTCCCATTTGGCCCTTTCGACAAATACTCGTAACATCAAGCCCATAGCGCACCACATTCCCACGGCTCCCTCTCTGGGATAAAAAGTCTGGCTGCCTATAGATGCGATAAGAAGGGCACCCATCAGTGACAAACATATGCCTCCAATGGCAGTGAAAATGGGGCTGCGAGAATCCCTAAATAATGAATATGAACACTTCAGAATAGCTGAGTAGAACAAAATAATTATTATGAAGCCTATTATTCCATTATCGAGAATCCACTGAAGATAGGCATTGTGCGGATGCGCTAAAGCATCGCCCGCACCGTAGGTGAGAAACATTTCTGTGCTAATTCCGGTATTTCGCATGGCTTCCCGTCCATAACCAACGAGCGGCGCCTCCAAAATCTTATCTGTTACCAGCGGCCATGCGAGAATTCGTCCCGATGTTACGTCATACAAATTAGCACCACTACTCGTATATTGATCCTCTGCGTAGGCCGGATTTGAACCACCGTCGTCGACAAATCCAAATGTCATTCTATCCACAACGGATGGCATGTAGAAAAGCACAACCAGGACGACGGCGGGAACGACGAGCAACAATTTACGCCACCGAGTAACGGCGAACCCCAAAGCCAGGGCGCCCCACGTTACATATCCCATTCGCCCGCCGGTCGATGCCATGGCGACAACGGCTATTGCACAAGCCAGCAATAGAAGATTTCTAATGACCCCCTTGGAAAATAGCTCCCGGTAAGAATAAAGGGCCCAGGCAAAGCCACTGAGCATCATGGAAAGGTTTACCCTGTGGTATCCCACATTCAACGGGAGTACCTTGTGCGCCTTCTCCTGCAAGTCATCGCCCGACATAATGAAGGCGCCCAATTTCATCTGTTTTATGACGAGCAGTGCGATGACAAAGTACAATACCATTATGGATGCAGTTGCAAGCATGAATTTGGATCGAGTGCGACAACCCGAGAAAAGTAGTAGTCCCGGGATCGTAAACTTGACTGTATTGAATAAGTATTCGTTTGTTTGAGTTAGAATCGAGTCTGTTGGCTTACCGGTTAGTTCCAAGTAGTCTGCGACTCCACCGTCGTCATGAATTAAGCGGACGAATCCGACGAGAACTACGAAAAAATAGAAAATCAATAACCGTTGAATGTGTTTCGGCGCATCCCAATGAAGTTGCTTTAGCCTCTTGTCTTTAAGCCACGCGAGACACACGCTTATCAAGAGAATATTCCATAAGTTGAAACCTGGAACGCCCATTATCGCTCTTGGCATATCCGGATGTTCCATCACTGCCATTAAGACGATTAGCGCACATAGGGATCTGAACCAATCCTTCCATGCGTAAATAGCGAAGAACGATACGAACAGAGAAAGTAGTATTATCCGGAGCATTCAGAGAGGTCTTGGTTTGTCCGACGCCAAGTCGGTGTCGGCAATCTAACTAAATGAGCAGTTATATTAGCAAAGATAGGGCAGGTGGCGCAGTCATGCAACTGAAGTTACCGCCATACTCATCCGACCGCCTACATTACACCGGGCAGCCCATGGGAATGCGGTTATTGCGAATCCTGCAACGGCAAGCTTCGCGATGAGCTGCTCAACAGTGAAATCTTCTACACGCTAGAAGAAGCCGAGGTGATCATTGAGCACTGGCGAATTTACTACAACACAAGGAGACCACACAGTGCGCTGGGCTATCGTCCTCCAGCACCTGAAGTGGCCTTACCAATGGAGATTACTGACGAACTGGAAAAGGGCCAAAAGGCCGCTTAGACTAACTCTACAACTGGACCAGTTAATGCAGGCACGTCAGTGATACATACAAGCACTTCACCATGCAGAACTTAAGTTGGTATCTTCATAGACTGAGGTCTATGCGATGCCGCGAGATTCTGTGGCGAATACAACTGGCGTCAAGTAGTTATTTTGATCTTATACGTATTCCGTTGCATTTGTATCCGAAAATTGTCGACACGGACTCGCTAGGTCATGACTCCTTTACGCCCGGATACAAATGCAGCCCTTACTCGAACAAGGTGATCTCAAATTCATTCGCAAGCCAACATGCAAGTTGGAACAATCGGCTAATGCAAAAGGCCGAATCAATTTGGCAAAACAGACTGACCTATTTCAATCTTGAGGATCAATTTCTGGGCCAATCAATCGATTGGCAGAAGGATTTGTCATCCGGCAGGAGCGGGCCGCCGAAGCTCTCCAGCCTTATTGATTATCGGGACATGAGTAGAGTCGGGGATTGCAAGTTGGTTTGGGAGCCGAATCGGCATCACCAACTCGTCGTACTAGCCAGGGCTTTCAAGGCAACAGGTGAGTCGAAGTACGCCGAGAAAGCAGTCGGCCTAATGCTCAACTGGATCAAGGACAATCCGTTCGGCTACGGGATGAATTGGAGAAGTCCTCTGGAAGAGAGCATACGGCTCATAAACTGGGTATGGACGATCGATCTGCTCCGCGACGCGAATGTTTTCGACGAGGTATCCTGGAACACGATTCTTGAGACAATTTACTTTTCCTTGTGGGATATCCAGCGAAAGTACTCCCAGGGTAGCTCCGCGAACAATCACCTGATTGGTGAAGCGGCCGGCGTTTTTGTCGCAACAAGTTACTTCCCCTTGTTGCCCAACGCTACGACATGGCGAACCAAGAGCAAACAGATACTTGAGGAGCAGGTCCTGGCTCAAAGCTATTCGGATGGCTGTACGCGTGAGCATGCGTTTGGCTATCAGATATTCGTTATTGAGTTTTTTTCCCTGTGCGCGCTCGCCGCAGAATCGTCGAATAACACGTTCTCGAATACCTTTTTGAGGCGGCTGCACGAGATGTACAATTTTCTCGCAAATATCTGCTCTGACACAGGTGACCCACCTAATGTCGGTGATTCGGACGATGGATATGTCCTGGATTTAGGAGAACTACCGCGGCAGGCAGCAGGTCTCATTTCTGTTGGTGCCCATTTATTCGACGACGATCGCCTCTTGTTATCGAGTGATGCAGAAACGGTGTACTGGCTGTTCGGAGATTCCAAAGCTGAGCACCCTCGTTCTGCAGTGTCGAATAAGAGCAAAGCGTTTCCGGAATCCGGTTATTTCATGCTCAGGTCGGACCCGGAACGTCATTCGACTGATCGGCGACTCAGCGTTTTTTTTGATTGTGCCGAACTTGGATTCGGTTCGATTGCTGCCCATGGTCATGCTGATTGCCTGAGTATTACTCTGAATGTAGGTAAGCTTAGATTTTTCATCGATTCCGGCACCTACGATTATTTTTCGTTTCCAGAATGGCGCGGCTACTTCAGGAGCAGTCGGGCACACAATACGGTTACTGTCGACGGCCAATGTCAGTCTGAATCACTCGGCCCGTTCATATGGGGTAGGCGTGCGACGGCTAACTTGTTGAAATGGGAGGACGACGAGTCGCAAACTTTAGTGTCGGGCGAACATGACGGATATGCGCGATTGCACGATCCGGTAATACACCAACGAACTGTAGCGCTGGACAAAAAAGGGAACAGTGTTGAGGTAAAAGACCACCTTATTACAAAGGGATATCATAGAATTTGTCGCTACTATCACCTGGCAGCGGAATGCTCGGTTAAACAACTCTCGGCTACGTCTGTCAGAATTAACAGGTCTGGCGTCTATCTCGATGTTCTGGTGACGTCTGGTACGGTTTCCGTCGAGAGTACGGAGACAGACAATGAGCTAGGGTGGATCAGTCGAGGCTACCATGCTAAGGAATCGTCCCGATGCCTGGTGATCTCAGATGAAATCCAAGGTTCGGCCGAACTCGTCACAAAATTGGAGGTATCCGGCGAGTTCGCATAAAGGACCTGTCAGGCAGACGATTGCTTGCCGAATCCTACCAAGCGGTCAGACTACTGAATTCTTAAAGAATCAATTTGCCTGAAGATTTGTTGGCGGTTTCGGTCTTGGTCCCGAAGGTTGCTGAACGCACTCAGCTGCGGTTCCGCCAACAGCGAGACTAATCTCATCGAGCAAGGCCCTTTCTTCAGCGGTCGCTAACTGAGTTCCGGCACAAGGTACAACAGAATCACTTAGCGCAGCTACCGAAAGTCTTTCGGCTTGGGCCGCAGTCGGAATGGAAATCCGACCGGAAGTCGATACGGCATCATTCTCGCCAGTTGGCCACTGATTACCGGTGAAAAACCAGTCACCGTAGAGCGTACCGGTAATCTTCAGTGCATTATCAGGAACGCCACTCAGACCGGAGACATAATGGAATATATTGTTCTCGACATTGCCACTTGGGGAAAATTGAGAACCACCGATCTCCAGATGCATACCTGCTGCACCTCCCTCAAACCAACCCCAGCCATAGATGACGTTGTTTACAAACTCAATCCGTGTGGTGTTATAACGAATTCTCGGCTGCCGTTCATTGTTCTTTGCATACACGTTGCGGTATACGGTAATCGCGTCTCGCACGCCGTCACTCTTGGAGAAATGGTGCCCCTGAATGGAATCCCATAACAAGCTATTTGAGAGTGTGACGTTATAAACGTCTCCATAAATGTCTACCGACCCGTCGCTGGAGGATCTCATTGTCATGTGGTCCAGTACGATATTGAATACTGGAGCGCCCGAGCTGCCATCCAATTCCCAGTGGTCTTTTGTTTCGATAGGGACACCGCTGCCAACGGTTCGAATGTTATTTACGATGATATCGTGAACTGCCTGACTGTTACGCGCCTCAAAAGCGATGCGCTGGCCAGGAATGCTTAGCGTGATACCAGGCGCCGGAGAAGTTGACCCATCAATGGTGAGATAACTGGTTGATATCTGTAAGGTGGCCGAAAGGCTGATTGTGCCGCCGACGTCGAAAACAATATGCCGGCAATTCTGCGAGACAGCCTCTCGGAAACTGCCAGTACCCGAGTTGTTCAGAGTTGTCACATGGTAAGTCTCAGGGGCCCCTGACGGGCAGCTGTCGGCGCCTTGCGTTACGGCGCCGAATCCCACGTACTGATTGGCCTCAGCCACCCGAAAACTTAAGATCGTGCAGGCGAAAACAACCAGAAAACAAGTTGAAGATATCTGATTCATTCGATGTATCCTCCCGGTGTGCGGAAAGTTAACCTGACCACCAACTGGTCACCATTGATTATGTACGTTGGCATTAAACAGAGTACTCCGGGCAGTTAATTCAGGACGTATATCGCTACATTTGAAAAGTCGCTTTCTGTGCCGTTGCTGTTGATAGCCGTCGCGACGAAATAGTAGGTATTGGCCGCTAAACCCTCGACTACATATGTAGCAATTCCTGGGTTATTTATCTGGATTGCGTTGGGGTATTCTCCCTCTGCGATTCCATAGTAGATCTTGTAGGCAGCCAAATCGGTTAGCGGACTGTTATCTGAGTTCTGGGTGGGCGGAGTCCATGAAAGACTGACGGAAAAATTGCCGACGTCGACGACATCGATAGAAAATCCTGTTAGCGAAGTGCTCTCGGTACCATCGCTGACGCTGATGATGATGTTGGAATACTGTCCAATATCAGTTGGCCCTGGAGGTCCTGAAAGCCGTCCTAGTTCAGTACTGAAGCTGCTCCACACCGGTTGACTAGTGATAGCGAATGTTAAATTGTCTCCGTCGGGGTCCGATGCGCTCGGTGTGAAGAAATAATTTTCACCAACAATAATAGATGCCGCCGGGAATCCCGAAATAGAAGGCGCGGAATTGCCATCGTCCGGTACAGACGGAACCTCCGCGACTTCAGTTTTCGAACAACCGCCTGATATTGCCAGCGCAACACAAGAGATCGCTTCTGTGATCAGACTGTGTTTACTGCCTTTCATGTGCCTAGACCTCTATTCAGGTAGCCATGGTTAGAGTTCTACAAAGATTGCGGTCGCTTGAATGTCGGCAGGACAGCCGCGCGAACGTGGGTTCGCTTCCATTTTTGGCGGCCCCGCTGTCTTAGTTACGTCCCTTAGACCGGAAGCTTTGCGTCCCCACCTTTCAGTAGGTTTGCCTTCTTTCAGTAGGAGTGTATTTATCTCAATACGCCGACTGATTGCAAGGGCATGCATTGCACATGTGGCAAGATCACATAAGAGGCGTACAAGCCGGCCACCGTAACAGTCCGTACGTTGCCGTTATTTACGAGCCAAAACATGCCAACAACACCGTATGCATCGATACCAGATTTCAGTGACTCTGGTCTTAAAACGGCTCCTCAGCCCACGCTGTAAGAGCCAAACGGTGATTTCCATCCAAGCGAATGGAGAGACCACTTTATGTCATCGCTACCCGAAACCTTCTTACAGCGTCTGGGAAGAAATTAGAAGGGAGCGGAAAGCTGCGCCTGTCGCCGTTTGGATACAAATCTTAAGGTAAATTCTTATGTCAAAATTTCAAGCGCATAACAAACCGTAGAATGCCTGTCGCCGCCCTTGGCGACATATTGCTCGGCAGTAAGAAATCAATTTTTGGCATTTACGTTGTGCGCCCGGATTTTGGCGGCGATTTGCGCAACGCAGAAACTGGCCATGGCCGATTCCGGCGGCACCGCCGAGTACCCTAAGACCCGCGACTGTCGCTCCCGGGCGAGGCGACGTTGAGGAGCGCAGCGATGAATCAAATCTTCTCACCCTGACCAATAAATGCAGAAACTCAGTTAAAATATCGTCTTGACTTCGGACCATCGGTGGCGATTGTAAGGCCATTACGAATCCGGAGTGGCCGTGCGCTCAATGTCGGCTGTCTGCCACATGGTCTTGCCCCAAAGTAGCAATTCGCCAGCTATCAGACCGGACAAGTCCGCGCCGAGGCTAATTAGCTCGGCTGGTAAATCTGCAACATTAGTGGCAACCTGAGTTAATAGTTTCCGGCATTCAGGGCAGCTACCAAGCGAACAGTGCGCATTATGTCAAAGCCTGGGGTCCCTTGAATTATGCAAGAGGAGTATCTTGGAAAGTGCAACATGAGAGGTGACCCAGAAAAATCGGACAGTGGTATAAGTGGATTCGTAGACTGCATAATAATTAATCAGAAACCATTGCATGAGATTGAAAATATTCTAATTCAGGTTGCCGAGATCCGTCTGTGTCAGGGCATTTTGACCGAGGACGAGTTGCCATACGTGAGCAAGGCTGTTCCGAAACGTGTTCGGGAGTTCACGGCCGGCCGGCACATCGCGCGTCGTGCACTTCGCCATATGAATGTCGCGGCTTCATCGATTCCAGTCGCCAAGAACCGATGCCCTGTTTGGCCAGATGGAATCGTTGGCAGCATCAGCCATACAGACGACATTGTTGGTGTCGCTCTCGCCCGAACGCAGGATTATGTTTCAGTTGGTTTCGACATCGAAGCGGGACGGGCTGTAAAGCCCGAACTTTTCAACATGTTTCTGACGGATGATGAGAGTTACCATATTGATCCAATCGCTGAATCGGAGTTAGCGACCCTGATATTTAGCTGCAAGGAATCTGTTTACAAGGCGGTTTATCCACTCGTTGGCGAATTTCTGGAATTCCGGGACCTTGAGATCAGTATTACCGATGACGGCTTTGAGGTGAGCTGCGTCAATGATGTTCGCTCGAACGCTTATATTGGTAGCGGCAGGGGTTTTCTCGAGGTGGGCAATGACCTCGTAAAGACACTATTTGTAATTCAGAACTCGGCTGCGTCCCTATATTCTTGAGATAACTGAATTGACGGAGATATTGCCCAAATTTGATCAACACAATGGCACACCGGGCCACAAAGGGGTGGCGGATTTGCCGTCTCTCAGTATCTCCGCTGCGGTAAGGGAGAGGACAAAGTGAAACCAATGGCTGATGTGAACGAGCTTCAGGACAAGGCCGCTCATTGGTTGTTCGAGGAACAAGTAGAGCGAACCGCGGACGCCCTGGCCATTTCTTTTGAATGTGAGCAGATCAGCTATGCGGATCTCAACGCCCGCGCCAACCAAATAGCCCATGCATTGATACGCATGGGTCTAAAACTGAATCAAACAGTCGCCATCATGCTGGAAGACGGGCCGCAACAAATCGCCACTCTCTTTGGCGTTTTCAAAGCGGGTGGTGTGATTCTTTGTTTGGACCTCGATCATCCCGCAAACCGTTTGAACTATATTCTAGAAGAAGCCACACCGCGGTATCTCATTGCCGGATCCGCCTGCAGAAATCGGCACCAGGCCGTGCTGCGGCAACTCGCGCAATCTAACTGTGACCTGTTGATGTGGGACAGCGAGGATGTTGAGGCAGAGCAGACGGGCTTTGGTGACAGGTGTTATACCTCGAATCTCCTGGATACTTGCCCAATCACGAATCCCAATGTAGACGTGAGTTCAGCGGACCCTGTTTACATCGTCTATACCTCTAGTTCAACGGGCAAACCCAAAGGAATCGTGCAATCACACCGGAGCTTTTGCCAGTACATTGAATGGCAAAGCAGACAGTTCGGCATACAAGCCCCTCAACGCTTCGCCCAATGGGCTTCGATCGCCTATGATGCTGGCTATCGCCAAATTTTCGGGACGCTCTGCTTCGGTGCTACGTTATGTATGGCCCCCTCATCGGTTCGGTATAATCCGTCGGCCCTTGTTAAGTGGGTGCGGGAGGAGCGAATTACGATCCTGAATGTCGTTCCCAGTTTTTGTTGGCAAATTATAGGCGTCCTGAAATCCGAAAATAAACAGAACGGCCGTCACCCTCTTCCAAATCTCGAGCAATTGCTCCTTACTGGCGAGGTCCTACCTGTAGATCTGGCCTATACCTGGCTCAATTTCTTCCGAAATGCGCCTAAACTTTTCAACCTTTATGGCCCCTCGGAATGTATCCTTGCCACCTATTATCCCGTTGAGAAAGTCAGACCTGATCAGCGATCTATCTCCGTCGGCCGGGCTATCGATGGACGTGAAATCCTGATATTAGATAATGCAAAAAAACTCTGCCGTGTCGGCGTCCGCGGTGAACTCTACATCCGCAGCCAATACTTGACATTGGGGTACTTCCAACGCCCCGAGCAAACAGCCACAAGATTCATCCAGAACCCATTGCATGATGATTTTCCCGACCCCGTGTATCAGACCGGAGACATGGGTTCGTGGTTGTCAAACGGCAACATTGAGTTTTATGGGCGAGTAGATAATCAGGTCAAGCTCCGCGGCATCCGGATTGAACTGGAAGACATTGAATCCGTATTACAACGACACCAGGGTGTCAGAAGCAGTGCCGTTGTGGTGCACACGGTACAGCGAGGGCGGAGCAAACTTGTCGCCAAAGAGCGGCAAGCAAGAGAAAATCGCAGTGAGGGAGATCAACAAATGTTGGTCGCTTTTTATACAGCGGAGAACCAAATATCAAGAGCTGAATTGCAGAGTTTCCTCGCAAGCAACCTACCTAGCCAACTGATACCGCAACAGTTCATCCGACTGGACGAATTGCCCTTGAACGTCAACCGCAAGCTGGATCGAAAGGCGCTGTCAAAACTGGACATTCTGCGACCCGAACTGAGAGAATCTTATGTTAGCCCCCGGAGTCCGCTTGAATCACGAATAGTCGAGATTTGGCAGGACGTTCTTGCTATTGATCGAGTCGGTATTAATGACAGCTTCTTCGGGCTAGGCGGCAATTCACTTCTAGCCATGCAAGTTCTCAACCGAATCAGGCATTCCATTGATTTCAAATTTTCGTTCCGCGATCTGTTCGAAAACCAGACGATAGCTAAATTGGTGGAATCGGTTCAACAACCGCAGGAGGCAAAGCCGCAGCTTTCTCCCGTGGTTCAAGTAGCCTCCCAACGAACAAGCTATCCGTTAACCCTCGCCCAACAGGGGCTCTGGTACCTGTGGCACCTAGAACCAAACAGCCCTTATTACACCGGTCAAGGAACCATACATCTACGAGGCACGATTAGCCTACCCGTGCTCCATCGTGCCTGGCAAGCCCTACTGGAGCGGCACGTCATATTGAGGGTCAGGTTTGACACGGAAGAGGGGAAGCCCGTCCAGGTGTACGAAGAAAGACCCGCCGTTAATATTCCATTGGCAGATTTAACACATCTGCCAAAAACAGAACAATGGCACACGATAGAGAAGGAAGCGAAGGAACAAGCACAGTATGCCCTACAACTGGACACCGATCCGCTGCTGAAAGCCAAGTTATTCAAGCTTTCGGAAAATGAATACCAGATTGCGCTGACCTTCCACGAAATCATCCTTGATCTCTGGGGTTTATCGATCATGGTTCGCGACTTGGGGGCACTTTACCAGTGCTTCGCGAAGGGTGAAGAATCTCCTCTCCGTCCTCCCGAATTGCAGTTTAGTGATTATGCAGTCTGGGAGAATAAACATATTCAGCGGCACATTATGAAGGCACAGGAAGCGTACTGGCGAAAAGAACTCTCTGGAGAACTTCCTGTACTAAGCCTTCCGAGAGACCGTTCCCGTCCGCTGTCGCCAAGCTACCGAGGGCTAGCCAAAAGTGTAACGATAGACGCGCAATTATCCAGGCAGCTCAAAGCGCTGGGGCTCCAGGAGGACGCTACGCTTTTTATGACCCTTTTGGCTGCCTTCAATGTGCTCTTGCATGTTTATTCTGGCCAGAACGACCTGATTATTGGCGCACCCATTGCCAATCGCATGCACGAGAGCGCCGAAGATCTCGTCGGGTCCTTCCTAAATATGCTCCCTTTACGTACACAGTTGGGGGATGACCCGAGCTTCATAGAACTGCTGAGACAGACGAAGGAGACAGTAACAGGGGCGATTACCAACGGCGATTATCCTTTTATGTGGATGGTGGAGACTTTAAACGTCGTGCGTGATCCAAGTGTTTCTCCGGTTTTCCAGGTCATGTTTAACATGCTCAATCTTCCTCATGTTGCTTTTGCCGATAAAGATATTGAGGTTGCCTACAGCGAACTTGATACCGGTTATCAGAAATACGACCTGGCACTCTATGCCCAAGAGCACGAGGATCAGATCTTCTTACAAATTGCCTACCAGACAGATCTTTTTGACGAAAGTACCATTGATAGTATGTTGAAAAACCTGGTGGTCCTGTTGATCAGCATCGTCGAGGCTCCAGAGTCAGCGATTTCTGCATTGAATATGTTGAACGACGTTGAAAAACAGGCGCTGCTTTACGACTTCAACAACACGGACCGAGACTTTGGCAATGGCCTAAGCATCCATCAATTATTTGAAAAACAGGTAGAAAAAACGCCTCATAAAACTGCGCTCATATTCGACGATCAACATCTCACTTACGCGAAGTTGAACAGACGTGCGAACCAATTGGCGCGCTTTTTGAGACACAGTGGTGTTGGTCCTGGGATTTATGTAGCCATTTGTACTGAGCGCTCTTTTGAAATGGTTGTGGGGCTTCTGGGCATCATGAAGGCTGGCGGGATCTACGTTGCGCTAGAGCCACAGTACCCTTTGCCGAGGCTTTGGGACATTCTTGAAAATACAGACCCCTCGGTACTACTCGTTCACAAAAGTATGGATCGATTCGATGAGTTCAGTGGCAAGAAGATCTATATCGACGCTGAATGGGAGCGTATCGAAAAAGAAGACATCAGCAATCCTGATTATCCGCACGAACCGGGGAATCTGCTCAATATCGTCTATACGTCTTCCACGACAGGAAAGCCAAAAGGGACGTACATCACCACCGATTCTGTTCTGAACCGGCTGTTTTGGATGTGGGACGCCTATCCATTTCAATCTGACGACGTGGCGGTTTTGCAAAAATCTTACGCTCTCGTCGCGGCCACCTGGGAACTTTTCGGCGCTCTGCTCAAAGGAAAGCCAACGCTCATTCTATCGGAGGAAAATTTGCTGGATTCGGCTCAATTTTGGGACAAGGTTATAGCAAACAAAGTGAGCTATCTGCTTGCTACACCGGCCCTTCTCGAAGGTGTTCTGCAGCAGGCCGATTTGCATCCAGGCCAGTGGAGCAGTCTGCGGCTCGCAACCACGAGTGCGGAGCCCATCTCGCCGGAGACTGTGGCGCGGTGGAAGAAAGCGTTTCCACATGTGCCACTGCTCAATCTGTATGGCTCGACGGAATGCGCGTCCAATGTGACCGAGTATGACACGTGCCAGTTGGCTGCGGGGTCACCACTGGTGCCAATTGGGAAGCCGCTTCCGAACAACCGAGTGTTTGTGCTTAATGATCGTCTGAAGGCGCTCCCCATCGGTGCCACTGGCGAGCTGTGTGTGTCCGGGGCTTGTGTTGCTCGTGGCTACCTGAATCTTCCAGAGCTGACCGCTGAGCGGTTCGTCGCAAATCCATTTTCTGATGGGACGGGCTCTCGCCTTTACAGAACCGGGGATTTGGTGCGATACGGAGCTGACGGCAATCTCGAGCTGATCGGCCGCAAGGATCTCCAAGTTAAGATTCGAGGCTTCCGTGTCGAGTTGGGTGACGTTGAGGCGGTATTGAGTCAGCATGAGCTGGTCAAAGAATGTGTGGTCGCGCTTTATGAAGAGGACGTCGATGTCGGGCGGCTGGTGGGCTATGTCGTGGCGGCTGGGGAACTGTCCCGTTCAGCCTTGAGACGATTTCTGCGGAAACGTTTACCTGATTACATGGTTCCATTGGATTTCGTCCTGCTTGAGGCATTGCCGCAGACACCAAACGGTAAAGTCGATCGTCGGGCGCTGCCAAAGCCGAATGATTCTCTCGCTGAGGGCGAAGGCGACTACGTAGCACCGACGAGCCCTACGGAACGAACGATTGCAGAGATCTGGCAATCAGTAATTGGTATCGGGAAAGTTGGAGTCTATGACAACTTCTTCGACCTTGGCGGTCACTCGCTCATGTTGATGAAAGTCGTCTACCAGATCGAACAAGAACTTGGCCTTCGCTTGAGTCCCAGCGAGTTCATCGTACAAACCCTCAGGCAGTTAGCGGCCTGTTGCGACCGCGTCGCTGCGCAGGAGCAGACAAAACGCAGCAGATTCAGCAGAGGTCAGTTGCGTGCGCTGTGGAGGAAGATCTCGCACGGCGGCACCGTCGAGTGAAACTGTTCTACTTTGGGGACCCTTCAGGAAGGATCTTCGGTGCGTCCGAAGCCGCTCGAGTCGCTTCGAGTCGCCCCAAGGTAGTGGTACTCTGTTACCCAATGGGGCAAGAGCAAATTCGAGCCCACCGTGCCTTTCGAAATCTGAGCATGCGCCTGTCGAAGGCCGGGTGGCACGTGCTCCGCTTCGATTATTTCGGATGCGGTGACTCGGCAGGCGAGAGCGACGAAGGCGATGCCGATCAGTGGATGAGCGACGTCGTGGCCGCCATCGAGCAAGCACGGCTGGCTCATGGGCTAGCCAAGGTTTCCTTGATCGGGCTCAGACTAGGTGCGACTCTCGCGACCCTCGTTGCCTCCCAGCGCAACGACATCGACCAACTCGTGCTGTGGGATCCGATCCTCGACGGAAGAGGCTTTCTTGAAGAACTGTCGGCCAGTCACCGGGCGTGGTTGGCGCGCCGCGCCGAGATGGGCTGGGATCCACCCAAGCAAGACGACGAAGTTGCCCAAGTACTGGGATTTCCCCTCACGAACGGAATACGCAAGACGTTAGAAGAAATCGATCTGCTGGGACTTTCTAAACGCCCGGCGCGCAATGTTTTGATCATCGAAGCGGACGAGGACGAGGACGCCAGACGTTTGGAAGTGCACCTTCGCGTACTCGATTGCGATGTTGAGTATCAGTGCCTTCCAGAGGCGAAGATTTGGCTCCGTTTGACGATGAACCAAAGGGTGGTGCCGAACCAGACGCTGGAGCAAATCGTCGCCTGGCTGGCCAGGACGGACAGATGAAGGAAACGGCAATTCTTTTCGGCAAACTGGGAGCGCTGGCTGGAGTCGTCACCGATCCAGATTGCGGGTTCGACCCGCGGCATCGGCCCGCGATCCTTCTACTGAACGCCGGTTTACTTTACCGAGTTGGCCCCAATCGCGTCTACGTGCGGCTCGCGCGGGTCCTGGCGTCCGCAGGGTTCGTGACGTTGAGGCTGGACTTCTCGGGTATCGGGGACAGCGAATCGCGGCGAGATAGCCTGACGCGGGAAGAAAGCTCGCTACGCGAGGCGCAAGAGGCAATGGACTTCCTGGCCGTCAGCAGGGGCATCGAGCGTTTCGTCGTGATTGGCTTATGCGGGGGTGCCACGAACGCGTTTCGTATCACCCGTGATGACCCCCGTGTCATCGGAGCGGTGATGATCGACGGCTATGCCTACCGGACCTTTGGCTATTACTTGCGTCATTATGGCAGGCGCCTGGTCAGCCGAAGGAGATGGTCGAATCTCTTCACTGGCAAAAGCGACTCAGGACGTAGGTTGAGGCGAATGCTCCAGATTGGCAACGCGGATCAGGCTCTAGTGAACCCGGTCGGAGTGTCGTACGTCAGGACATTTCCCCCGAGAGATGCGACACTCTCAGATCTATGTGTGCTGATAGATCGCGGCGTGTACATGTTCTTTATCTATTCGGAAGGGGGCATGGATCGTTACTACAACTACGAGTCCCAATTCGAGGATACGTTTCCTTCACTCTGTTCCAATGGAAAATTGCGAGTGAAGTTCGTCCGCGAAGCTGATCACACATTCACTCTGCTCAGTCATCAACGAATGCTGGTTGACGACATCGAAGACTGGGTATCGACCACCTTCACAACGTCGAAGCGAAGCGCGACGATCCGTTCAACGATGGCTGTCTGAAAGCGATTTTGATGACTTTCCGACGCCAGCGTCACATCTGTCGTAGATTTACGAGCGGGACGATCGGGTATGTATCCAATATCTCACCGATACCACCTAATTTGATGTTTTTCCGGCGTCCGTAGGTCTTATTATTGACCAATGCCCCGTCGTCTGAGTATCAATCTGGTCCGCAGTTGCTTCACCGGCATATGCCTCTCTCTGTCTTGCGTCTCGAGTGGTCTGGCCAGTGTCGATATTTGCCAGCAACTGAGCGCTTATTCGCAGCTATCAATGGCTTATTACGACCATGAAAAATCCTCCTTCGAGACGAACGTCGGTGAGACTAACCAGGAAAATACCAATTTCGACCTGCTGTTCAAGTTGAACGACAACTGGGCGTTCGGAGCCGGGCATCACTATACCGCGTTGAATGTCGATCCACTTGAGCTGCAGACAAACGGCTATTTACATACCTTTTTTCT